>LULM01000005.1_pt1 | contig 64856 bp, 68 predicted proteins | sample 728151 | NCBI WGS metagenome assembly LULM01 (sample SAMN03860289, study PRJNA289734) | marine metagenome | biome: seawater column; feature: ocean; material: water; isolation source: Red Sea water column Station 149 - depth 200m | place: Saudi Arabia: Red Sea | collected 2011-10-15 | depth 200 m
AACCTAGAGATTATCTTGGATCTAGGAAAACACGCTTGGTGCAATAACTTTATTAGTAAATCAAATACAGGGAAAGAACCTCTCTATCCATTACGTATGGTGTTTTGCCACGACTGTGAGCTTGTTCAACTGGATTACACTGTAAAAAAAGAGGTGATGTTTTCTGATCATTCATATGTAAGTGGAACAACAAAGACATTATGCAATCATTTTTTCAAGGTTGCTTTGGAAAATAAGAAACAATTTGATCTAGGTAGAAGAGATCTTATTTTAGATATCGGAGGAAATGACGGGACGCAGCTTCTACAATACATGAAGATTGGCTGTACTAAAGTTGTTAATGTTGAATCTGCCACCAATATTGCCAAGCTTTCTGCAAAAGCCGGTGTTCGTACCATTCCAGAGTTCTTTAACGAGAAGTGTGTTGACAGGCACGATCTTTCCGGAAAAGTAAAGCTTATCAATGCAAGCGGTGTCTTCTTTCACTTAGAAGAGCTTCACTCAGTTATAAGAGGTATCAAAAAAGCACTCACTAAAGACGGTATTTTTGTCGTTCAATTTATGTATCTGGGAGACATGGTTAAAAAAATGTCTTTTGACGGCATATATCACGAGCACTTGTGCTATTATTCTCTAAAATCACTGTCCAATCTTTTGGAACCTCATAGACTTTCCGTATTTGACGCTTACCATTCAGACATACATGGAGGAAGTATAATCGCAAAAATAACTCACTCCGAGTCTGCTATTTCTAAGAGTAAAAAATATAGTGAGCTACGCCTAGACGACGCCAAGATTATAACCTATGATAGTCTTAAGCAGTTTGCTAGAAATGTAGAACAATGGAAAGTCAAATTCAATGCCAAGATAAACGACATAAAAAACGAAGGTAAAAAAATCTATGGTTTTGGTGCTCCCGCTAAAGGCAACACACTTCTGACATACTGTGGGTTAGACAGCAACGTATTGGAATGTATATTTGAAATTAATGATATGAAGTGTGGTTTTTACACACCATACACCCATATTCCAATTGTGAAGGAGGATCATTCTATCATTGAAGACGATAGCTATGTATTGCTTTTAAGCTGGAATTTTGCGGACGAGATTATATCTAAGTGTGGTGATCTACAAGAACGTGGAATTGAATTTATAAACCCCTTCGGAGACAAGTAATGAATTCTTATTCAAGTGGAGTTGAAAACGCCTTCAGTGAACAAACGAGATTACTTAATCCTGAAAGTAATAATACACCTATTAGTTATTGGCAGCAAGAGAAAAAGGGTGGGTGTGAGTGTGAAAACTGCATTAAAAAAAATTCTTTCGATGATGATTTATTTGTTGTAATACAGGGGCACACCAATCACATTGCCGAAATCCTAAATAATTATAAAGGCTACAAGAATATAGTCTGGTCGTTAGATGATGACATTAGCTTAAGAGCTATGAGTCTAATATACGAAAGCCATATCAATCCTGTAGTCTCTAAGAAACCGATAAATTCAGGATTTGGTAACATAAACCTTCAGGCTCGCTCAACAAAAATTGGATTAGAGTATGCGAAATCTCTGGGAGCTAAGTACTGTCTTAAAATAAGGTCTGATTTAGTATTTTCCCCTTTGGATAAGTTTTTAAACTTAGTGGATTATTCCAGACTTGGCTTTCTATACCAAAAAGACTATCCATTCACAAATTTCACAAAACCGTTTGAAAATATTAACCAGTATTTATTGGAGATAGCTGCACATAATTCAATTCAAAATGAGAACAACCTAACTAGAATGTACATTAGTGATATTTGTACTATCGGACCCGTAGATGATGTTATAGATTATTATGATTATGATGAAGACCCTAACAATCCTTCAGCTGAACCAGTTACGGTTCCAGCGGAATATAAGTTTATGTTTAACTACATGATGAAAAGGCACTTGCCTATCGACAATACCAAATCCAACTTAAAAAATCAATTCAATTTCTTTTTATCGCTACTTAAGGAAAACGATATAGATCTAGTTAGTCTAAAATATGACTATACTAATTATACAAGAGCTTATGATGATAAAAATTTTATATCTTGAAGTGGAAGGTCAACATGAACATATTAATAACTGGAGGTGCAGGCTATATAGGTTCTAGCTTAATAGCACAACTAACAGACATAGCCGAAGTGGCTGTATTTGATAATTTGTTGTATGACCAAGGAACCTTGGTGGGAAAACCACTAACCCACAAAAGAGTAAAGTTCTATCGAGAGGATATTAATGACTGGTCCGACAATTTAATTAACGAATTAGATAAAGCAGATATTATAATTCCTTTAGCCGCATTGGTTGGGGCGCCATTATGTGAACAAAATAAAGAGTTGGCAATCGAAACAAACTATAGATGGTTTAATAAATTATTAAATTATTTAAATAATCAAGTAGTAATGTATCCAAATACCAATTCTGGATATGGAAGCACTGGAGAAGAAATATGCACTGAAGAAACTCCATCGAAACCAATTTCTTTATATGCACAAACCAAACAGAATAGCGAAGACATACTAATTAATTCATACGACAAAGCTATATGTTTTAGACTTGCAACAGTATTTGGTTGGTCTTATCGCCCCAGAACCGATTTACTAATTAACAACTTAGTCAAGATAGCTAAGGATGACGGTGAGATTAAGATCTTCGATGGTCAATTTAGAAGGAATTATATACATATTAAGGATATTGTAGCAGCATTTTTATTCATTATTAACTACGATGAGCCTGATGAGGTATATGGCAATGTGTATAACTTAGGTAACGATAAGCTTAATATGACTAAGATGCAATTAGTCTACAATATCTGCCATCTTTTAAAAGCCACATATAGTATTGACACGTCTCAAACAGATCCTGATAAACGAGACTATATTGTAAGTAGTCAAAAATTATACAATCTTGGTTACAGATGTAGAATTGGACTAGAAGAGGGGGTTAGAGAAATGAGTAGCTTTTATAACCTTTTATCACAGGACGATATAGATAAGTGTAAAAATTATTAAATGATTATTACTAGAGCACCATTTAGGATATCATTGTTTGGGGGGTCGACTGACTATGAATCCTTCTACAGGGATCATGGTTCGTTAATAATAGGATCCACTATAGACAAGTATATCTATACGTCTTTTAGGTTTAGACCTCCTATAGTGTCGGATAATAGTGTAATCGCATATTCTCAATTGGAAACTCCAACGCAAATTAAAGACATTCAACATCCACTTATTAGAGAAACTTTAAAATATTTTAATATAAAAGATTCTGTAGACTTACATTTTTTTTCTGACATTCCATCTCGAACAGGACTAGGAGGCTCTTCTGCCTTTTGCGTTTCGTTGATTAAGGCATTGAAACCAGACTTAAATAATAAAGCTATCTCTCAAATTGCTATTGAAATAGAAAGACATATATTAAATGAGAGTGGTGGAATCCAAGATCAAATATGGGCTACGTATGGTGGTTTTAATATAATTGAAATTAAAACAGATGGAACGTTTTATGTTAAACCGCTTTCTATTTCAGAAGAATTTATAAATTACCTATCTAGGCGTATGATATTGATTTATACCAACGGTCAAAGAACAAATAATGAAATCCCTAAGTCTCACGAAAACAAAAATAAAATAGATTTATTATCCATAGCTCGCGAATCACTTAATTGTTTTAAATCTGAAGATGTTCCTGCTATAGGTAAGTTATTATTAAAAAGTTGGGAAATCAAAAAATCTTTTTCTGACCTCATTACTACTTCTCAGGTAGAGGAAATTTCAACAATATTAATAAGGCATAAATTTTACGGGTTTAAGTTACTAGGAAGTGGAGGAAGCGGATTCGTATTGGCTATAGGGTCTCTCCACTCCATAAAAAAAGCAAAGGAGATATTTAAAACGCAAGTGCTAGACTTTTCATTAGAAACAGAGGGTGTGTCGAATATATTATTGAACACCGTTTAAAATAATAGAAAGGTGATTAAATGAATATATGTATTGTATCAGGATATTTCAATCCCATTCATCCGGGACATATTAGTATGATGCAAGAGATTAAACTAGAATATCCTAACTGTCTATTAATAGCAATAGTTAATAATGATCATCAAGTAAAATTAAAAAAATCTGTTCCATTCTTAGACGAAGTGGCTAGATGCTATATCGTACAACATATTCAATATGTAGATCAAGCCTTTTTGTCTATTGATCAAGACACTAGCATATTACAAAGCCTATCTTCTATTCATAATCATATGATGTTGACATGCTCAAGCTCAACAAAGGGGTGTAATTTTTATTTTTTCAACGGGGGAGACAGAGATCCTAATTCAGCCTGTACTCCTGAAGTAGAGTTTTGCAATGCCCATAATATACACTTAAAATATGGATACGGAGACAGTAAAACCTATTCTTCTAGAGATCTTATTGAAAAAGCATGTGGTTATATATTAGCAAAATAGCTTTAATCTGGTGTATAAATTAATGAGGTTTCGCTAAAATCTAAGACTTATAAGACAGAAGGGAATAATAATGCCTCTAAAAAAATGCACAGAAAATCAAAAAAGCGGTTACAAATGGGGAAATAAAGGTAAATGTTACACTGGTCCAGATGCCAAAAAAAAGGCTATTAAACAAGGCGTTGCGATAGAAGGCCCAGAAAAATTTTCTCAAAAGGCTACGAAAAATAATATATATTTTGACACTAGCGATATTAAAGTTATTACAGATTGGATGTATGAAAAAGGCTATAGCGCTACTGCTATTGTAGCAACAGCCTCCACGTTATCGTCTCATGCAGACAAAGTAGCTGGATATCCTCCTAACTGTAATAAGGGCTATATAGAAAAAGAAGGTAAATGTGTTCCTGAAACAGACCATGGATACTAATAATACTAAAAACGTAGACGACTATAAGTTTTTAGCTGAAGATATAGCTAATGTTTTCTATCCAAAGGAGGTGAATGGCCAGCAAGAATGGAGTCGAGGATCAATAAACTATTGGAATCATGTACATAGCATAGAGGACATCATAACACAATTCGTCCAAAGCAATGGTTTAACTCTTGACAACAGCAGGTGAAATTATGAGATCTTTAATCCTTTCTTTTGTGTTGTTTTTTACCTTGTGTGTGTCTATGGCACAAGCGAAATTTTTAAGTCTTAACGAAATTGGTGAGGCTTCTTGTCGAGTACGAGTATCTAGCTCTGCGGGTAGTGGAACCTCAATTGCTTCTGATAAGACACATGTTTATGTTTTAACAAATGCGCATGTTGTGGGGTCAAACAAAACAGCCACATGTGAATTTTTTAGATATGGAAGAAAGACGCAAAAACTTCCCGGCACAATTATCTGGAAGTCTCACAACGATAGAAGCGTCAAAGACTTTGCAATTATTCGTATTGAGAAAGCTTTGTTTGGAGAATTTCCTCCACGGATCGTACCCTTAGCCCCTGCTGATCATGTAGTGCATAAAGACGACTATATAGCATCCGCAGGTTGTCCTCGGGCTAGATGGCTCCAATTGTGGGAAGGTCATGCACTTTCAGAAGCGTCTAAAAACCGAGTGTTGTTTACACCGCCTCCACTGGGAGGTCAAAGCGGATCGGGTGTTTATACTGTTATTGATGGTGATACATATCTCTGTGCAGTTCTGACATGGAGAATCGAAAACAGTAAAGGGGGAGCTATCCATATTGGTAATTTCCTACGTGCCGTTAAAGGTGAGGCTGCATATGATACGACGAATATTCCCGAAGATTGGGAGTATGCTGCTAGCGAACCCGATTTATTCATCGCTAAGGTTCCTGATCATTGGGAATATGTCAACACAAAAGAGTCCAACGCTCCAACGTATTCTAGTCAAGGCGACCATAGCTCTACGGTTACGGTTGTTACCCGTAAAGCAATTTACGCAAGAGGAATTAATGGCTGCTATTATTTGCAAGACTGGAATAGGACTGGATGGCAAAAATCTGTTACATTTCCAACGGGATATCCCAGCGTAGAGATTGTTGAGTGGGGTATAATAATGCAGGTGAGATGTCCCGGTGGGCGTTGCCCTCCTATTATTGATCCTAATACTCCACCACCCTCTGGACCTTCTCCTGCGCCGCCAGAAGGTAATGATAATAATAACCCGTATGGAGTATTGCCACCAAATTTCGGCAAAGATTTTGCGCCAGATACTAATAAAAAGCTCGAAGAGTATAAATCGACTATTGAAAGTTTAAAAGGTGAAATTGGCGGATTAGTCCAAAAGGTGAAAGATTTGAATACATCTTTGGTAGAACAAAACACCACTATAGAAAGCCTAACACAGGAAAGAGACTCGTTATCTACCAGTATTGAGGAAAAAGAAGGCGCTTTAACACAACTTAAGAAAGATATAGACGTTGTAAAGTCTGCTAGAGAGTTAGACAACCAATCTATTCTTGGTTTAGAAAATTTGATTAGCATCCTTAAAGGAGATATAGATACTCAGCTTGGTGAAATCGATATCCTAAAGAGCGAATTGAGCCAAAAAGGGAACCTTATTGACGGATTGACGAATGATAACTATGACCTAGAACGTAAAACAGTTGAGGTTAAAAGTCAACGTAATCTTTTGGGCTGGCTATTTGGAGGGACAGCAACGGGAGGATTGGTAGGGATTTTAGGACTATACTGGAAAATAAGAGGAAGGAAAAGGGTAATAGATATGATTGATGATGTATGGGAAGGAAAGACCGACGAACAAGACAGTCCTGTTCCACCTCCACAATCCAAGCCTAATGATGTAGGCAATGAGAAAGATCTCAGAGGTTTGGCTGATTATCTTGAAGATAGATTAGGTTCAATTTTTGACTCTAAGATTGATAACCTTAAACAGGAAATAGATAGTAAAATTGACGACCTCAAAACAACCACGAAAGACATAGACTTTAACATTTATAACACTATCGATGACAAGGACCACATTAATGTTTCTCATTCTGATACTAAGAAGAAAGAACCGACACGGCCTTTAGAAAGCGATTGTGACCGAGTATTAGATTGTATTCAAGAGCCTACATTTCCCGAGGCCAGTGACCGCATTAAAGATTTTATGGAATTGAAAAGGTCCGATGGAGAACGAGTAGAAGAGCTGGCATTTTATGCCCATTTATATAAAGAAGCTGTAGAACTACTCAAGCGTGACCGACTTATTGTTACTAAAAAATCAGCACCATTTAAAGTAAATAGCCAAACTAAAGCAGCTGATGCTATAGACAGTTATGTGCAAAATCAATTTTTAAAGCGAGTATCTAGCGCGACTATTAATCGTCATATTTTATATCACGAAGCAATGATAGGATTTTTATACAAACAAGCTATAGCTCGTCTAAAAAGAGGTGAGTTTAATGTTTTGGGGTATAAAGAAGTTGCAGAGTCAGTAGAGAAGTGGGTTAAAACACAGTTCATGAAACGTATGGGCTTTGAGTTTTAACAAGTGATTTACACACAACTTTAAATTAAGGGAGGTATTGTTATGGCAGCGCAGAATACATTTAAAGGCGCAAATACCGAATTTCCAAATCTTGGCATTCACTTTATTTTATCTGAAATCATTAAGTTTAGAAAGCAATTAACGGTGCGGCAAGAGTTCAAGTCACAGTCTGGCTGGAATAATGCTCTTAACCGTTATATGGTAACTGAAATCGAAAAAATTGGTGATACTCTTGAGAATATTACCTACAATCCTGATGCTCTTACTTTAGAAGAGCTGGAAACTCAAGCAGCAGATACTACTCGTGCTGTAGCTGATGATTACAACGATGTGGCCCTGACCCAAGATAACGTTTTAATGCCTGTTGGTGTTAATAGAACGGTTACTTGGGATTTAACTGGTAATGATATTGATATCCCACAGCTTAATCCACAAAATTGTCCTAACGATGCGGCTCGCAGCTTCATTGCTGCTCTTGACAACTTGTTTGTTGAGCTTACTCGTGTAGATAGTCGCCATCAGCCCTACTCTCTTACTAAGTATGAATCGGTTATGATTCGTTCGTTGTTGAACGTATTGTACACGCTTACGCAACGTAAGGGTGGTGAAGTCAACAGAAGCGACATTCCTACGGGAACTTTACCTTCTGATGAGGCAGCTACATTTGGTGGCAACTAATTAAATATTAGATAATTACTCTGGGGGGTAGGAGGTATCTCCTACTCCCCTTTTTTATTATGGGGATTTTATAATGCTGCTAACATATAGGAGCTAGATATGAATCTGTATGTAGAAAATGTTCTAACTACAAAAATCTATAACAAAGCTTATAATAAAGGTAGAGAAACCGAAGAAGTCTTTGTAGATCCAGCCACGCTTATTTTAATTGGTAAAATTTCTGTAACTCTTATTCGTTTAATTAAGGGGTGTAAAAAGTCTAGAGAAGAACGTCAAGAGGTCGTAAACACACCCACGTTGGACGAAGAACTTGTTTTAAAAAGGGTGGTTCGCCGTCATCTAGGCTGGTTTAAATATATGACCACGGGAGGAAAAGTTATTAAAGCTATAAAAGAAGTAGGATTTACCCTTAATGAAGAAGAATTAGAACAAGCCGATCTATTTAACGATGATGACAATTTTACCGTATATAATGGTGAAAAATATTATGAATTATAAAGAGGTAAAGCTATGCTAAACTTATCGCGGCGCAACTTTCTATCCGTTGGTGCTTTTGGTATATTGTCTATGCCTCAGGTTTTACAAGCACAAAATGAAAATAACACACAACATAGAGCGGTTATTAATATATTTTTAGCAGGCGGTCCTCCACATCAAGATATGTGGGATATTAAAGAAGATGCTCCTTCAGAAATTCGAGGAGAATTTAAACCCATTTCTACAAATGTGGCAGGTATTCAGATTGGTGAATGTTTTCCTAAAATTGCATCCATGTTTGATAAATTTACTGCTATTCGTTCTGTCGTAGGATGTAAAGGGTCTCATGATGGATATCAATGTATGAGCGGATGGGGGCGAGATGATGGAATTGGATCACAAAAATATCCTGCCATAGGATCGGCTGCGTCTAAAATATTAGATCCTATAGATGCGGCGGTTCCGATTACGATAGGACTAGCAGAACCTACCAAGCACAAACCATGGTCAGAAGTAGGGTCTGCTGGCTATTTAGGCGATGCACATAAAGCGTTTCAGCCAAATAGCGATATGATAGACGATCTGATTCTTAAAATTGAACAAGATAGATTTGTTAATAGAAAAAATCTTTTAACAACATTGGGTGGTATCACTACAGTTTTAAATAATACCAATACATTTAATGAAGAAGCATTTAATGTTCTTACTTCTAATAAATTACTTGATGCTTTAGACTTATCAAAAGAAGATCCAAAAATTAGAGAAAGATATGGTGATGGCAAGCCATTTAAATATCAATATGATGGCGCACCTACGGTAAATGAACACCTTCTCATAGCACGACGATTAGTAGAAGCCGGTGCTAGATCCGTTTCATTATCTTATGGTCGCTGGGATAGTCATTCAGCTAATTTTGATTTAGTACGTGATCATGGCCCAAAATTAGATCAGTGTGTGTCTGCCCTAGTAGAAGACTTAGAACAGCGTGGTATGCTAGACGATGTGACAGTAGTGGTGTGGGGTGAGTTTGGTCGTACCCCTAAGATTAACAAAGACGCTGGTCGTGATCATTGGCCACAAGTTTCATGTGCTTTATTGGCCGGTGGTGGTTTTCATCATGGCCAAGTGATTGGATCTACCACCAAATTAGGTGAACGTGCATCAGATAGGCCCGTACATATGCAAGAAATTTGTGCTACATTATATCATGGTTTAGGTATTGATACCACATCACAAGTAATCGTAGACAATACGGGACGACCCAACTATTTATTAGAGCATCGAGACCCTTTAGAGGAATTAATTTAAAAAACGGAGAATATAATATGGCTATTACTAACAAACTGAAGTTTATATATCAAGAAAAAGCTACAGAAGAAAGCACAACCTCAAGCGACTGGGTATTACAAGGCACGTTATTAGACGCTGACAAAATGGTAGCTGGTAACGAATACGTAATGCTAGCATGGGTAAACTGCAAGAGCCCCGGTAATAATTCCGGTGGAACCAAATTTGCTTTCCAAGGAGGTGGAGGGGATCTTGTGGGATCTGAAAATCAAAGGCACGATACTAACAGTTCAGGACAATATGTCTGTCACATAGGACAATTTACTGCTCCTTCACCTACACAAAGTATTGGTGTTTATAGAAAAAGAATCTATAACGGTGGCAATGCAGAAACTACTCACTATGGGCAATGTTTTGCTATTGACCTATCTTATTCAGGAGTAAGCGGCGGATTAGTTAGTGGTATTGATTATTGTAGTAGTGTAGACACAACCCTTCGTTCAACTACAACCAACAACATCATACATACTCATGATGTAAAAAATACTGGTGGTACAACTTTAGTTCTAGCAGCCTCAAAATCATCCGATGCCACCGCTCCAACCACATTAGGATTGCTAGTAGACACGGCGTTAGTAGCAACCGGAGCTAGATACGCGGCCGATATACATGATGTTAAATCTATCCCATTTTCTATCGTACAAAACATGTCTAGTGGAACAGATATAGCCTTCAAAAATCTTGACTCCGAAACGGTTAATACTCGTTATTCCTATGTATTTAGTTTAAATCTTGACGATGCTCCTGCTATTAATGCTACGGGTAGACTCACTAATTGGACAGACCATACTTCAAGTGGTAGCTGGGGAACAAAAACAATAGATGGGAATAATCAGGAATCTTTTGTAATAGCTATGGGTCGCCAAACTGAAGCAGGGGCAGAATCTGGCAGAATGGCATCTATTTCGTTATTAAATAATACCGATGGTAATTATCTACTATTTAAAGATCGTCCAGCTGGTAATTACAATACCTTGTATTATCCGATAACTAATGTAGGGGTAGATAACGGCCAAAGAGAAACGTCTGTAATAGTAGGGGTGGGCACAATAGGTGATTCTGATGAGATTGAAGTAACAACTTTATAAAAATTTTCAAAATTTTGACCCTCTTCAGGAAAAAGGCGAGTATAATATTGCATCGGCATCAAGATTAGTCAGTCATCATTACAACCCAAGACAAAGGAGGAGAACATGAAGGACACGACTACTACCGACTGGAACCTGCTATTATCTAGCAAATGCGGTGTTAAAACTCTCAACAAATTTGCCGTTGGCGAAACAAGTGCCAAGTGTACAACGGCCTGCTTTGCCAATACGGATAAGGCAGGTGAATTTCGCAAGCTTGTTCGGACTCACGGTTCTACGTACGCACGTCGTCTCGCAAGAAAGGCTTTGAGATATCGCAATCTATTAAAGTAGGAGATTTAAATGAGTGATCTAAATGAAGTAGTCATCAGCGGTCGTTTAACCAGAGATAGTGAGCTTAGATTTACTCCTAGTGGAACCCCCGTTACCGACGTTGTAATTGCCTCTAACCGTATTTGGTCCAAGGATTCTGATCGCCAAGAAGAAACAACCTTTGTGGATGTTACTATTTGGGGCAAGCAAGCAGAATCTCTTAATGAATATCTAGTTAAAGGTCGACATTTGATGGTGGTGGGACGACTAAAACTTAATAAGTGGGAAACAGAAGAGGGTGATAAACGTAGTAAACTTACTATGGTTGCTGAGAAAATAAATCTCACTCCCGGTGGTAACAAAAACAATAAGCCTCAATCCAGCTCCAACGCATCTGTAGGTGCTGAAACCGAAGAAGTCCCATTTTAAAACCTGAAACGATCACCTCCGTTTTAGGATTCTATTATACCCCCTTATTTAGTTACTGCTAGGTAGGGGGGTTTTATAATACTTTTAATAGGATGTCTACATATGCATAAGCTTAATCTTATCGCTCCTATAAATCCGCTTGGTTATGGAGTAGTAGGACTTAATATATTAAAACAGGCTGTATCACGATTTGATGTATCTTTATTTCCAATTAGTAATATAAGCGTTTCCGATCAAAAAGATCTTGAAATTGTTGAAAAGGCTATATACACAGGTAAGCAATTTGAAGGTTTTGTAGAAGCGCCATCATTAAAAATATGGCATGAATTTGATTTAGCGGATCGGATTGGCTGTGGAACTTCATTTGCATTTCCTTTTTTTGAAATTAATAAATTTGACCAACGACGAATTAATCATCTTAGCTCTGTAGACCATATTATTATTGCGTCTAAATGGGCTGAAGAAATTATTCATAATAACATACCATCCGCCTCAACTCATGTTGTGCCTTTAGGTGTTAACTCTTCCATATTTACAGATGGACCACACCAGATCACCGATAAGTGCGTTTTTTTTAATTGTGGTAAATGGGAAAAGCGAAAAGGTCACGACATTCTATTAGAAATATTTAAACAAGCCTTTCCTAACGAACAAGATGTAGAACTATGGATGATGTGTTCAAATCCCTTTTTACCTCCTAAAATACATCAAGAATGGGAAAGGTATTACAAGACAGATATTAGAGTACGTCTATTAGATAGGGTTCAAGGCCCAGTAGATGTTGCAAAGGTGATGGCATCTACAAATTGCGGTATATTCCCAAGTAGGGCCGAGGGTTGGAATCTAGAACTATTAGAAATGATGTCTATGGGTAAGCATGTGATAGCTACTAACTATTCTGCACATACAGAATTTTGCAACAATAAAAATTGTTCTTTAATCGACATAACTAATTTGGAAAATATCGACGATGATGTCTTTTTTAAAGACAGTATGGGAGAGTGGGCATCATTAGATCAAAGCTCCATCAATCAAAGTATAGAGCATATGCGGTCTTTTTATCACCAATGGAAGTTGGATCACTCTATTAGTAATAAGGAAGGCATTAAAACGGCTAATGAATTTTCATGGACTAATACAATAGATAAACTAGAGGAGACTATCTATGGAACTAAAGGTACAAAAACTCAGTAAATATGCAAGATTGCCATCAAAAGCCAATCCCGATGATGCGGGTTGGGATCTATATGCCTCTGAAGAGGTTATTATAGAACCTTCTCAGCGCGTATTAATCGGTACTGATATAGCTATGGCAATCCCGGTAGGTTACGTAGGACTAATATGGGATCGGTCTGGTATGGCAACTAAACGTGGGATTCATCGTTTTGCAGGGGTAATCGACAGTGGTTATCGTGGTGAAGTTAAAGTGTGTTTATGGAATGCGTCTGACGAGCATTGCATAATTAATAAAGGAGAAAGAATGGCGCAGTTACTGGTACAGCCTGCTCCCGCACTGCCTCTGATAGAGGTGCAATCTTTAGATTTTACGCAAAGAGGTGGTGGTGGTTTTGGAAGTAGTGGTAAATGAAATCTATAGACGCTCTAGTATTGGGTGTATATTATCTAGAGGGGTTCTATATTTATGATACATATAATTTTGAATAAAATAGCACAGTTATGGTCCAATAATAAAGCTATTATTTCAGACAGTCCCGTAGAAAATAAAACTCCGACCGACGACATACTTCCAGATTTATCTGATAGTTTAGATACTGCTTGCGCAATTTTTGCTTTGTATATACGAGAAGATGGGGAGTTTGCAATCACATCCGAAATAACGAGAAATAATGAAGCGGTAATGGACATGACAGGCACTATTTTACATATGATTAATTCTGGACTATTGTCAGAATATTTTTTAAAATCATTACATTTATGGGCTGATGAAAATCCAGAATACCAGCCTTTAGTACGCGACGTTATTAAAAAATGGAAAATGCTATATGACGAAGAGATGATTGATACTGAAAGCCAAAGCGCTTTAGCCATAGACCCTTCAGAGGTATTCTCCTTAAAGTCACTTTCAGAAGGAGATTTTAAATGAAACAATATTTAAATATCGTACAGGACGTATTAGTACATGGTCACTGGAAGGAAACACGCACAGGAGAAAGGGCTCTAACTTCATTTGGGCAAATTTTTAGACATAATATGCAGCATGGTTTTCCGCTTTTAACAACAAAAGAAATGGCATACCAAAGCATGTGGACCGAACTAGAAGGCTTTATTAAGGGAATAACTTCTAAAAAATGGTATCAAGATCGAGGTTGTAATATATGGAATGAATGGTCCAATCCGTTAAATGATAATGATAATGACTTAGGACCAATCTATGGATATCAATGGCGTAGATTTAATCATGTATTTGATGAGAATGATGACGGATGCTTAGAGAGATATGATCAATTAGATAATATATTAAATATTTTAAAAAATAATCCTGATAGTAGAAGGATGGTTTGTTCTGCATGGAATCCGATACAGACTGATCGTATGGCTCTCCCTCCTTGTCATGTATTATGGAATGTGGTAGTTATTCAAGATCGCATCAATTTAATATGGCATCAACGAAGTTGTGATTTGATGCTGGGTATTCCATTTAATATTGCTAGTTATGCAACTTTATTGTTACTGTTAGCTCATGAGTCTGGATTAACGCCCGGCGTCTTACAGGGGACATTTGCTGATTGTCATATATATGAAAATCAAATAGAGGGAGCAAAAGAACAGGTATTGCGAGAGCCACGAACCCTACCTACTGTGGATTTAGGTAGATTTCCTTGTATTTATGATTGGAATAGTAAATATGCCATTCTTAATCACTATAATCCACATCCAAAAATTAACTTTCCTGTCGCAGTTTGAGGTGATATTATGAATGATATACCTAAGCCGAACGGATATGATGTCTATTGGGAAAAATGGATAGATGCTTTTGATGTAGAGGAAGAAGTATTTGAAAATCATATTTCTGAATTAGAACAGATATTGGCTGGTGAAGATATAGGTGAATCTACGGAGAATATACAGTCTATCTCTAATATACGTAGCATTATGACGCCTTTCGGCGTTTTACCTTTAACAGAACATGCTATGGCAAGTAAATCTTTTAAGTTATGGGTAGGCCATTCCAATTTTAAATTAACAGAAGCTTTCTATAAAGTTATAGGAGAACATCCCGGTATCGAAGCTCTAGACATATTAACACCCTATAGGTTTCGTATAGCGGTAGGTAAAATGTTTATCGATAGAGATGTAATGACTAGTGTTCGCGATAAAATGGTTCTATATGTAGCAACTAACCATGGTTCTAATACTGCAACGGACAACAGTAAATATGACGGCCAAAACAAAGATTAATGCTTCAGAATATTCTCATATTTCTGAAGCGCATGACAATGATATTATTATATCGAGTCGAGAGATATTTTTACATGGACATATGGAAGACGGAGAAGACTCAGGAATAGATAGTCGAATGTCTAATAAGTTTTTGAAAAATCTTCAAATTTTAGATAGTATTAACAATAATCCAATTATTATCCATCAACAGAGTATAGGAGGGGAATGGGAAAGTGGAATGATGATTTATGATGCTATTCAGCAAAGTTCGTCGTCATTTATTTTTATATGTCATGGTGTTGCTGCTTCGATGGGTAGTATTATTCCACAAGCAGTATACAAAAAGGGGTTGCGTATTACAATGCCAAATTGTTATTGGCTTATTCACGAAGGTGAACAGGCTATGTCAGGTACGACAAAACAAGTACAATCTTATTATGAACTTACTAGACTAAGTAAGTCTCAGATGTACAATATATATGCAGAAGTATGCTCTACAACAGGTGAATACTTTAAAGATATGACTCAAGCCAAAACCAAAACATTTATTCGACGGAAGTTAGAGTCAAAAGAAGACTGGTGGCTATCTTCCAAGGACGCTATAACCTATGGGTTTGTAGACGGATTGTTGGGATCAGAAAAATTCAAATCTATCAAAGCAATTAAGGATGCTTTGGTGTAATAATAGGTGGACAGGAATTTAAATATAGGAATAATAGGAAAATATAATCTCTTTTAAGAGAGGGTTTTATTATGGCTTTTTTTACTAACATAGCTTATGGTAAAAGTCCGTCGACTGGGGTATATGGCGAAAATGGCTTGCCTCTATATGTGGACAATCGACACGGCAACGTTCGTGATGGTGGAACAATTAGTGATACCGCTAATTGGAAAAGTTCTGCCTTAGGTGACAGTAGTGAGATTGTAACCATTGTTTCTGGTGTTGGTGGCGTTGTATCTGCTAATCAGGCAGCTTCAATTAATGCTGGAACACAAGTTATTAGCGTTGCTCAAACCACCATTGCAGGTATATCAAATACAACTTTACAAGGTGGTCAATCTAATAGTGCGAATGAAGCTAATACTCCGTTACAATTAGATGTTCTTAGAACGTACTACTATAAAACAGCTGTTGTAGCTGGTAACTGGAATGAATTTACTGGAGCATTTAGCTCTGGTCCTTCTAATGCCGCTTCAGGTGTGTATGACATCACTAAAGCTAGTGATACCGCTGGTACTGTTCGTGCATCGGGTACTGACGTTGCAGCCAATCCGTCACAAGCTTATCCGGGTACTTTGACTTATCGAGACGGTAGTCCAAATCCGACGAACGACTTCTATCAAGCACGCAACAACTGGTAATATTATTTAAGATTATTAGGGGTCTTGGAAAATTTCCAAGGCCCCTTTCTATCCTTTTTCTTACGAAAGAACTATAGGTATGTCAATAAAAGAAAATCCCTATGTAAAGGACGTTGTGTTTTTTTTAGCAACGATTGTTATTAGCATGGCAGGGTTTTGGATGCTGACAGGAAAAGATCTTATAAGTCGAAGCGAAGCGTCTGTTTTGGTTGATCAACGGACTATAGCTATGGCAACTAAATTAGAACTATATCATGAATCTTTAATAGATCATGAGCATGAAATCCAAAAAACAAACGACAGATTAGAAAGAATATTAGAAAAAAACACAGAGGCTATTAATAGTCTACGGGTTCAAATTTCAACACTTTCTCATGCACTAGAACTACTTTCAACAGGTAACAACTCAACATGAATATAATCCCATACTCGGAGGCTATGCCTCTGATCCAAGAAGCAGACATATTACTGTTTCGCGGAAAGGGTATTATGTCGTGGCTTATAAAACGATACGGCTCAGGCGTTCATAGTCACGTAGGAATTGCGCATTGGGATAATGAAAATTTGCAATGCGTAGAATTTCGCGAATTTAAAGGTGGTCGTTCTGTTTCATTAAAAACACAAGTAGATAACAGTCCTTTTGGTATCGATGTTTTTCGAGCTGCCAAAAGAGTAGATTATGAAAACGATAGTTATATTTTAGATGATTTAACCAAATCTAAAGTTACTACTATTATGTTAAAACTTACAGGCTTGCCATACGGATGGAGAAATATATGGAAGCTGGTCAAGCATTATCTACCGTTTTGTCGATTAGCACAACAAAATATTAAGGATAATAACGCAACGAAAATTTTTGTTTGTAGTACTGCTGCGGCATATGCATACCGAACGGCATATATCGACCCGGTTCCATATTTAGCAGATTCAGCAGTTACACCATCCGATTTGGCAAGATCATCACTATTTGAATATCAATTTACACTTCAAAAGGACTGGTAAATGAAAAAAAAAGATGAGGAAAATACAATTTATTACAGATCGACCTTCGATCCATTGATAGCACGACTGTATAATAATAAGAAGTGCAATCAATGTCATGGTAAGGGATATCTGATTACCGACATGCCTTCCGAGGGATTTTCGTCATTAAGAAAAAATCGCCCTACAAAGACTACCCAGACATACTGTAGGTGTGTTGAAAAAAATATTAAAAAACAACGCCAAGAAGAATGGAAGAAGTATAAGTCAACAAAATGAAGGATAAATTTGTTAGGAAATATATGAGATTGGCAAAGGTCATGGCAAACGACCAAAACCCTTGCCTATCTCGTAAGGTGGGCGTTGTGGTAGTTGATCCGTTAACTAATGGTATAGTAGGTGCGGGCTATAATGGACCACCTGAAAATACTCCGCACTGTACCGATGTAGATTTTTTAAAAGGCTTTTTTTGGCCACAGTTGACCGATAAAGAACAGTCACAAATTTACAAATATCTTCAATGTTCTCCTACTAAAGACCCATTGTCTTATACCCGCCCATCCATCTTCGACTCCGATCATGCATGTACTCTATTGTCTCAATGTAATAAGTGTCCCCGTAATATATTAGGTTATTCATCTGGTCAAAGATCTGAACTATGCTCGTGTCAACATGCAGAACGCAACGCCCTTAACAAGCTTCCCATTCCAGCCAAAGGACTTATAATGTTCTGCTGGTGTGGTGTCCCCTGTATACAATGTTCCGGTTCTATCATTAACGCCGGTATACAGGAAGTACATTGTATTAAAGAAAAAGATTACCACACAAGTTCGCGATGGCTTTTTAAATATGGTAGTACTACATTGATCGAACACAATGTTATAGACTTAGATTAGAGTTGGAAAGATAACGGAGTTAGTTAAATATGTCTAATAAATTTACTAATAGTTTTAGTTATGAAACATGGTATCAAAAATATAAATTTAAAACTGACACTTGCGTAGAAGATACTTGGCATAGGGTAGCAAAAGATTTAGCTTCTGTGGAAGAAGATAAGGAACAGTGGGAGCAAAAATTTTATGAATCATTAGAAGATTTTAAGTTTGTTCCCGGTGGTCGTATTACCTCGAATGCAGGCACAGGATTAAAAGGTACTACATATATTAATTGTTTTGTAGATGGCTTTGAAGGTAAAGATTTAGATTCAATTGAAAGTATTTATAATACCTTACTTAGGCAAGCACAAATCTTAAAAAGTGAAGGCGGTTATGGATTTTGTGCAGATATTATGAGACCCTGTGGCTCTCATATAGGCGGTATTGCTAACCAGTCACCCGGAGCAGTTAAGTTTTTGGAACTATGGGACAAGTCTTCGGAAATTATTACATCTGGATCTGGTAAAATCGCCCGTAAAGACCAAAAGAATTTTATACGTAAAGGTGCCCAGATGGTCACAATGAGTTGCTGGCACCCTGACATTATAGAATATATTGAAGCAAAAAAAACCCCCGGTCGTTTATCGAAATTCAATATGTCTGTATTATGTACTGATGAATTTATGATGGCAATGAAAATGGATATGCCTTGGAAGCTAGTCTTTCCTAATTATGAGCAATATCCTAATGAATATAAGACTCATTGGAACGGTGATTTGGACGCATGGATATCTTTAATAGGTAAAGAAGACTCGACTGTAGCTTATCATGAATTTGACTCTGCTCGGCAGCTTTGGGATTTGATTATGCAAAATACCTATAATCGTAATGAACCCGGAGTTCTATTTGTGGACCATATGAATAGAATGAATAATCTACATTATTGTGAATGGATTAATGCCACCAATCCATGCGGAGAGCAGGTACTACCTATCGGAGGCGTCTGCCTATTAGGTTCAATTAATTTAGTACATTTTATTGACGAAGATAAAAAGGACTGGAAATATAATGAGCTAAAAAAAATCATTCATACTTCTGTACGATTTATGGACAACGTTAATGATAAAACACAGGTTCCTCTGAAGTCACAAAAAGATAATTTAAAAAGTAAGCGACGTATTGGATTAGGGGTTTTAGGATACGGCTCAGCATTGCTAATGGCGCGGGTAAAGTATGGAAGTACCAAAGCTTTAGAGCTTACTGAACAGCTAATGAAGTTTTTTACTAATGAAGCATATAAAGCTTCTGCGTTACTAGCAAAAGAGAAAGGTACATTTCCATTATACGATAAGGAGTCTTATGTTAAAGGCGAATTTATAAAAAGGCTAGATCGCAGCACTCTCAATTTAATAAAAGAGCATGGGATGCGTAATTCTCATGTCACGTCTATCCAACCCACGGGTAATAGTTCATGTTTTGCGAACTTGGTCAGTGGAGGGTTAGAGCCTTTATTCATGCACGGTTATGTACGCACTTCAATTCAACCCAATGCTCCTGAAGGTTTACCAGTTCCTAAGAATATAGATTGGAAAAATAAAACTTTTGATCTAGAAAGTGTTGAAGATAACGAAGTTAATTGGAATTGGATTAAAGAAGGTGATGAAGACTTATTAGCTACCCAATTCGCAGATAAAACTTGGAAATTTGATAGAACTAGAGGCTTATTAAAAGAAGAGTGGGTGGAAGATTATGGTGTTTCATATCTTAAAAATATCAAAAAATGGAACTCAGATGCTGGATGGGCCGCTTGCACTATGGATTTAGATGTCACATCCCATGTTAATACCATGTCGCTTTTTGCGCAGTGGGTAGATTCTGCTATTTCTAAAACAATTAATTTACCTAATAATTATCCTTATGACGATTTTAAAAATGTATATAAGAAGGCATGGGAAAAGGGAATTAAGGGATTTACCACTTATAGAGCTGGTACAATGACTAACGTATTGTCGAAAACTTCTTCGGCAAATAAAATACCTAAAACTGTTTCTCCTGATAGACCTAAAGAACTACCATGTGATGTATATCATATATCGGTCAAAGGTGAACAATATTTTGTCATAGTTGGTATTTATAATGATGAACCATATGAAGTGTTTGCTGGTAAAAATGGCTTTATTGGAAAAAAGGTTAAAAATGGTGTTGTAATTAAAATGGGGAGGCCAAAAGGGGTATATAAAGCTATTTTGGAGGATGGATTAGAATTGTCTCCTATTAATGCGACTTGTAGTGCAGAAGAAGACGCTTTAACTAGAATGACCTCTACATCTCTTCGCCATGGCGCAGATATCCACATGGTAGTACAGCAACTTGAAAAGGTTAGAGGAGACATGACGTGCTTAGCTAAAAGCATGGCCAGAGCACTTAAAAAATATATACCAGACGGAACTAAAGAAGAGGGTATTTGCGAAGAATGTGAAAGCAAAGGATTGGTCAGGCAGGAAGGATGCATTACATGTGTTCAGTGTGGGTGGTCGAAATGTGTCTAAATAAGCAAAACTTCGTTTGCCGTAGGATATTTTACAGTATAATGTAAATAGGAGATGGGCAATGCCAGACTATACATTTGAATGTGAAAAATGCTCAAGTCAGATTGTGCTTTTTTTTACCATGTCTGAATATGACAAAAAACACAAAACGGTTAAATGTCCGTCATGTAAAGGTTCGCTTATTAGAAATTTTTTAGCAGACAATGTTAGGGGTGTTGTATCTTCTTCTTTATCTGATTGTAAAACAATCGGTCAGTATGCGGAAAAGCAAACCGCTAAATATAGTAAGGGACAAGTAGAGGATATAGTAGAAAATTTTAAAACCAAAAAAACTGGCGGTATGAAACAACTACCAAAAGGAATGACTCGTATAACAAAGCCTAAAAGTGGCACCAAGTGGACTAAGTAATAGATAAGGAGAGGTCATGGCAAAAAACCAAGTTGACAACTCGCAAGAAGAACACATTATCAATAAAAACAAACCAGCTAAAGAGGCTGAAAGAACAGAGGTAATTTACACTATTACTGGACAACAAGATTACTTAGAAAATGATAGATATCCTTGTGTGCAAATGGATGCAGAAGTCGCAAAAGAGTCTCCTAACGCATTTGCTATGCAAGTAAGTATTGGTAAAAGAACTAAGTATTATGCCAAACGTGGAAGACACGGTAGATTATATAATCCTCTAGGAATGTTTAGTGAGGGAATGGCGGCTAAAAGATTGGGTCATGCAGGTCGTTTGGAATGGAGGTTTATTGAGATAGGAAAAAGAGCATTTGAATTTTATAGAGATTTCTTACGAACTAAAAATATTGCATATTTACACAATGCAGAAAGGGAACTGTTATGAAAAAGGGCAAGATTACAACTATTGAAACAGCATGTATAAAGGGTATGATTGCTAATAAAGTATCTACAGAAGAAATGGCAACTCAATTGAACAGAAACGTTGCAATAGTTGAAAAAGAAATTGAGCGTATTGCGGCAGAGTCTGTAAGAGATCAGCTTTTTATTAAGACGACCGCATCTGGTAACAAGGGTGTTAGTGTTATGACAGAAGCTGCTGCGGTTCGTGGAGACGAGTCTAAACATACACAATCACCCAGCGATAAAACAGAACGTTCACCTTGGATTCATAAGATTAATGGCTAAGTCAAGATCCGATACCAATCTATATCCTTCTAGATACTCTCCTAATGTAGACGAAAACGGTTATGCGTGGGTGACTGGAAGACAATATATTGTGGAATTGATATGTGAAAATAAAGCATTACGAGATAGCTATAATAATGGAGAATCCAAGGAACTACCTCGTGGTTTCTATACCAAAGAGTTAAGCCTAATAGAATGGCAAAAGTTTTACACTGAACAAATTAATAATCGTAGTCTAACCAAGTTAATCAATACCCATACGGTAGACAAGATTATTGCATTTTTACGTGATAATAGATTTATTATTAGCCTTCGTCCCAAGTGGGTACATGAAAAGCTCGATAAGTATAATTATATACCTAAAACGAAACCAACAAATGATTACTTATCGTATAAGTTTACCAAGCCTGAATCCTTTAGCACCAACAATAAGAAAAAATCCATTATATCTAAACTTGAGGATTTGGAATGATTAAAGAAATTACAAAAGAATATGGGAATGTTATACATGACCCATCTTCTATTATTGATCAAAAGTTAAAAATTATATCGGTAAGTCCTAAATTAGATATTGCTTTGGGAGGTGGAGTACCTGAGGGCTCGTTATTTATTATGACAGGCCCGGAAAAAGCAGGTAAAACTGTCACGGCATTAAATTTTTGTGCCAACGCACAGGAAGATGATCGTAAAATCTATTATGGAAATGTTGAAGGTCGATTACGGAAAAGGGATCTCGAAGGTATTAAAGAATTAAAAACTGACGCTGACAAAATTCAGATTATAGGATCGACACAAGGAAATATTTTATCAGCAGAACAATATTTAGGCATTTTTGATCAAATTATTCATACACATCCCAACACCATATGTGTTGTGGACTCTTTTTCGGCCTTAGCCAGTGACGCTGAACTGACAGGAGATTTGACTGACCAACAAGTAATGACTGTGCAAAAAATATTGGCCAAGTTTTGCAGAAGAATTGCTCCAGCGCTACCGATAAATAAAGTAACAGTGGTGGGGATTACACACTTGATGGCCAATGTGGCATTTGGCAGAGGAAAAGCCAAGGTAGAAAAGTCTGGAACTGCTTTAAAATATCAGGTAGATGTTAAATTACATGCTTCACACACTAAGCCCATTATGCAAGGAGAAACACAAATTGGACAAACTGTTCATTGGCAAGTAGTGACTTCTGCTATAGGGCCACCGGGACAAAAAGTAGAAAGCCATATTAAGTATGGACGTGGAATTTGGAAAGAGATGGAATTAGCAGATTTATTAATCGATTTTGGTATAGTCAATAAAAGTGGTGCATGGCTCACCTTACCTAATGACGAAAAGATGCAAGGTAAAAATAATCTAGCTAAATATTTAGAAGAAAATCCAGATCAATATAAAGAGTTTGAGGACACTATTTTCTCCATGATTGGAATAGAAAGGTAACTATGATGATGCAAAAAACATTATTAGGAGTATGTTTATTGGCAGTAACTACCGCTCAAGTTTGGGGTGGTGATGCGGCATTGTATCAAAAACTACAGGATGTATCTGTAACCGTTAAGGCGGGCGCAAGTGAAGGGTCGGGAGTAATCATCACTCGCGAAGTTCCAGTGGGCGACACAACAGAAAAAATTAATTTTGTATGGACTGCTGCGCATGTAGTAGCTCGTTTAAGATCGGTTAGAAATACAATTGAAGATGGAATGCCTAAAAAGATTGTAGAATTTAAAGACGCGCAGATTGTAAAAGAGTTAGTAGAAAAGGGTCGTCGTGTTGGCGAAATTAAAATGGATGCCAAGATTGTCAAATATAGCGATGCTGACAGCGGAGAGGATTTGGCATTGTTAGTCGTAAGAAAACGAAATTTTGTCGATCAAAACATATTATTCTATCCTGATAACACACCTGTTCCAGTAGGTGCTGAGTTATATCATGTGGGAAGTTTGTTGGGGCAAGTTGGGTCTAACTCTATGACAAGGGGTATAATGTCCAAGGTGGGAAGGGTATTAGAATTGGGAACGGGGGATGGCGTAGTGTTTGATCAAACTAGCGCTCCTGCCTTTCCGGGTAGTTCGGGAGGAGGTATTTTTCTAACTGAATCATCGGGAGAGTACGCAGGTCGCTATGCCGGTATGTTGGTGAGAGGAGCTGGAGAAACTTTCAATCTTATTGTGCCGATTAGACGTATGCGTAGCTGGGCACAAAAACAAAACATATTATGGGCCTTAGATGAAAACTTACCAGTTCCATCTTATGAAACTATTTTAAAGATGCCTAGCGAACATAAAGGTGCAGAGAAGGGTATTTCAGGTCCTACGAGCGAAGATGCAAAGCAATTCCCGATTTTATTACCTACAACAAAGCCTATTAGACGCATACCCCCTATTGATGTTTCTGGTTGGCGTCAAGTAAATCCACTTAATATTCAATAGGCTTATACTACTAATGAAAATTAGAGATTTAGATGGCAATATTCATAAATGGAAAGTAGAAGGATCGGTTGTTCGGTCCAATGACCAACGACCTCGTTCTCAGCTACATTTAACTGCTCGGTCTTTGATTAAAGAAATCTATCCAACGCTTCAAATTTGTGAAGAAGTAGTTGTACAAATAAGATTGAACCAGAGGGTATTTCTAGACTTCTATATTAACACAATTAAAACTGTAATAGAGGTGCATGGGTCGCAACATTATAAATTTAATACTTTATACCATTCATGTGCGCAAGACTTTTTAAATCAAAAAAAACGAGATATCGACCTACAAGATTGGTGCAGTCTAAATAACCTAAACTATATAGAATTACCATTTAACGAGGATACAGACCAATGGCATCAAAGACTCAAGGGGATCTCGCCAAACAGCAACTAGACAAAATAGATAGCGTGTTAGATGAATATGAGTCCTCTTTAGGATTGCCCAAATTTCAAGAAGGTCTATACGATGGTGTGGGTCAAGCATATTTACAACTATCTAGGGATCAAATTGAAAAACTAACTCCTGAACAATGCTCAGAGGCAGCACTTTTACTAGCCTCTCTTTCATTTCACATACAAAGAACTTATAACAGGGAAATAGCGCGTGTTAATTGGGCGACTAAAACCTTGAAAACGTGTGTGTCTGGTAGGGAACAATCTTATAAAGGTTCATGGGATAGTCAATTTAACCAAGCTGTTAAAGAGGATGGCTATACTAGTAAGATAGCAGATATCCAACGATATGCTCAACAGAGGGCTGATCGTCTTAATTATTTATCTTCCTCTATTAAGAATGTTAGCGATGTTTTTATCAATGTTCAAAAGTCAAAGGCCTTTAAGTATGGATAAAAAAAAAGATCTACAACAAATACTAGAAAATTTATCTGAAGAAGAGCTGTTAACATTAACCACGCTACTTGGTAAGGCCACCAATAAGCCTAGAAATAGAAAACGAGGTAGTGGAAAAAGAAAGAAAAAGCAAAAATCTAAACCTCCAACACGGTCTACGCCCGACGTAGTTGATGATCTTCAATTAACACCCGAAGAAGAAAAAGAATTAAAACAAGCTTCCAAATTTGATAAGAAAAAGGGGCTTGACAAACCCAAAAAACATGGTATAATGATACCGGGACGTAAATATGAGAAAGTATCAATACAGTGTATGGAATGTAAAAAAACATTTAATATATCACCATCCCTAATACCCCTTGAACGAGATCGCTATAAGTGTAATTCGTGCATATGTCGAGGAAGGAACCGATAAACACTCATGATACATAACTTACGCACTAAGCGCGAAGAATTAGAAGCAGTTATTACACACGGATTAGGATTACTTTTAAGCATTATCGGCGGCTACATACTGTTGCATATGACATATAGTTATGCAAATGCACTACTAACCAGTTTATGTGTTGTGTATGCAATAACTTTAACTATGGTATATCTCGCCTCTAGCCTGTCACATATGTATATGTTTAAACAAATTAATACTTTTTTACGTAAGTGCGACCAAGCTTTTATATATTTACTCATAGTGGGAACAGCAACGCCTTTTATGTACTTTTTACTGCGCGATCAATCTATTCCGTTTATAGTTAAAGTATCAATAGTAACATCGTTGTGGATATTGGCCCTAATGGGATGTCTTTCTAAATTGCTTTTTTCACACAATCTTAACAATGTAGATGTTAAGTTATATCTAATTTTAGGATGGATAGAGTCGGTGACGATTCTACTTATACAGTCATCCTTAACATCCAACATTATAAATTTAATGATTATAGGTGGAATTTTATATAGCATCGGAACTATATTTCTTGTTTTAGACTATCGTAAATATCACTTTCATACTATTTGGCACATATTAGTTATCGCTGCAAGTATTACCCATTTTCATGCTATCGTATTATTGGTTATGCACGCTAATTCAATTTGCTACACGAATTAATAAGCAAGGACATGTCGTATGATGTTATCTGATGCGCCAGCCGAAAGAGCAATACTGGCCGGAATATGTAAGTATGGATCACAAGCCTACTATGACGTAGCAGACTTGGTTGATGCTAATAGCTTTACTATTGAATCCAATACTATGATTTATGCTTGTTTAAAACGAATAATGGACAAAGATTCGGTTGCGAATATAGACTTACCAACTATTTTATCATCAGCCAAGGAGTTAAATTTACATGAATTAGTATCCAGTAAAGAAGAAATACAACATCTGTCGGGTATAATGAAGTTTCCGATCTTACCAGATAACGTACGTAAGATGGCTGTTAAAGTACGCAAACTTCAAATTGCGCGTATGATGTACGATCAATTAGAATCTACTAAGGATCGTTATGCTCAAGTCGTAGGAGATGAGCCGATCTCTCAAATACTAGGGATAGCTGAAGAATCGATATTTGAATTTACTTCTCTATTAAACGATAGCGACGATTCTCCACAAAAAGTTTTTTCGGATTTAGAAGACCGATTGGACGAGCTATCAAAAAATCCTATTGATCAAGTGGGAATTCCTACAGGGTTTAGTCGTTATGATTTTGCTATCGGAGGAGGATTAAGGAGAGGTACAGTTAATGTAATTGGCGCTAGACCTAAAACGGGAAAAACTTTATTTGCAGAAAATGCGGGTATTTATATAGCGCGCGAACTCAATATTCCTGTCTTGAATTTGGATACCGAAATGGTACGGAAAGACCATCAGGATAGAGGTATTGCTATGCTAACTGAAGTAGCTATCAGCGATATTGAAACTGGTAAGTTTGCCTCAAATAGTTATAAAAATCAAAAGATTCGTGATACTGCTAAAAATGTAAAAGACATTCCGTACTATCACAAATCTATTGGAGGAAAACCCTTTGAAGACCAACTCTCTATTATGAGAAGATGGCTTGCAAAAGAAGTGGGTATTAATGCTGAAGGTAAAGCCAATGATTGCGTAGTAATTTATGACTATTTAAAAATTATGGAATCGTCAGAGATTAAAGGAGACATGAAAGAATATCAAGCGTTGGGTTTCCTTATGACAGGATTGCATAATTTTGCCATCAAATATGAGATTCCAATTTTAGCTTTTATTCAGCTCAATAGAGATGGTATTACTAAAGAGTCAACAGATACAGCGAGCGGGTCAGACAGAATTATTTGGCTATGTTCTAACTTCAGTATTTATAAAAACAAGTCTGACGAAGAGATTGCAAAAGACGGGCCTGAGAACGGAAATAGAAAGCTTGTACCATTAATTGCGAGACATGGAGAAGGACTCCAAGATAAGGACTATATTAATGTTAATATGATTGGCAAGTATGGAAAATTAATAGAAGGCAAAACTGCATTTGAACTAGAAGACGGAACCGACATAATAGACACTGACAATATAGGAACCTACGCCGATGACATCCCCTTCTCATAATATGTATAAGTATAAAGATCAAGCTAAGCTAAACGCGCTAACTACTCTAGTTGTTAATCATATTGATAAAATTTATAGCTATTTTGATACAGAACCATCTTATAAAAATAATATTTTAATTAAATCGCCATGTTTTATTCACGGAGGAGACAATCCCACCGCTTTAAATCTTTACTACAATGCAGATATTAGAGTCCATTATAAGTGTAGAACTCATCAATGCGAAGATATTTTTGGATCTTCTCTAATTAGTTTGGTGCGAGGAGGATTATCTAGGGTAAAATATAATTGGAAAACTGAAGGGGACAAAGAAGCTTCGTTTAATGAAACGGTAGAATTTTTATTAAATATTACGCAGCAAAATTTTGGCAACATTAAATCCAATGAGAAATCTAACAGTGCTGATAAATTAAAATTTGCATCATTAATTAATAATTTTACTACTCCAGACATTACTAAAACTAAATTTGATATAGATACATATCGTAAAAAAGTGGAAATTCCAGCCACTTATTATTTACAACGAGGATATTCCATTGAAGTCCTAGACAAATATGACGTAGGCACATGCAAAAGACCTAAAAAGGAACTTTATCAGCGTGCCGTTGTCCCTATTTATGATGAGTCTGGAGAATATATTTTAGGATTTAGCGGACGCAGTATTCATCCAGAATGTTCACAGTGTAAACACTATCATGACCCTGAAAAAAAATGTCACTTTTTTCCAAAATGGAAGCACACAAAAGGCTTCAAAAAGGAAAACTGCTTGTATAATTATTGGTACGCCAAAAAGCATATAGCCAAAACAGGAGTGGTGGTTTTGGTTGAATCGCCCGGAAACGTTTGGCGACTAGAAGAGGCTGGAATTCATAATTCAGTCGCTATTTTTGGAGCACACCTGAGCCATAATCAAAAAAATATTATAGACACGTCAGGAGCGTTATCTATAGTTGGTTTGTTAGACAATGATGAAGCAGGTAAGAAAGGAGCTAAAAGAATCTATGAACAATGTTCTAAAATGTACCGTTTGTATTTTCCCAAATTAAAAACAAATGACATAGGAGATATGAATGTAGACGTAGTTACCAACGATATAAAACCTTTAATTTCTAAATTAGGAGAGTCTTATGGCTAAACAAAGTTTTACAATGGACAGTGAAACCAATAACCCAACAAATCAATCCACTCAACAAACACCCGCTCAACAACCACTGCTAATGGCAGTAGAAGCGCATTTTATTGCTCAAAGAGCACGAGCCGCAGCCAATATTAATGGATATCTTAATTCGTCTGTGGGTGTAGCAGAACATCCCGACATTGTAGGGGAAGCGATTAAACTACTAAAGGATATCGATGAAGCAGATGGTATGATTGACACCTTAAGGAGGATAACTCAACCACAATGACTCAAATTATAGCATTTGCAGGTAAAAAACAATCGGGTAAAAATACTGCTTGTAATTTTATTTTAGCTCTTAAAATTGCTGAATTAGGCATTAGCAAGTCTACTCGGCTATCAAAAAAAGGCGAAATTGAGATTACCGATATTCTTAATGAATGTATTGACGGTAAAGCATGGTTTCCATTTAGACCGCCATATGTGGACGTTGCGAATCTATTTGACAATGAGCTAGGCAAATTTATTAAGGTGTATGCATTTGCCGATAAGTTAAAAAGGCTGTCTGTGGAATTATTAGGACTTAAGGAAGAGTGGGTATTTGGTACGGATGAACAAAAAAATACTCCAACACATATTACATGGGATCAAATACCTAATAATATCGAAAGTTCGTCAAACGGCCCAATGACAGCTAGGGAAGTTTTACAATTTGTTGGTACTGATATGTTTAGGGGTCTTGATCCAAGTATTTGGATTAATGCATGCATGAGACAAATTGAACAAGAAAGTCCTGAGATTGCATTAATATCAGATGTAAGATTTGAAAACGAAGTTCATGCCATTCAAGATAAAGGAGGTTTTGTAATTGGTTTGAAACGTAATCCCTACAAAGAGGCTGATCAACACGCAAGCGAAACTCATATTGAAAAATGCTTAGATATATGTAATTTAGTTATTGATAATACCAATATATCTATTCCAGAACAAAATAAACAAATATATTTTGCTATTAAAGATTTAACGAATATGACTGAAGTGATAGGAGGCTAAAATGCCTTTACCAGAGTCGTCTAATGTTTTAAGTATAGATTGTGATGGGGTAATTGCAGACAAAGCGCACGGTGGGGATTATAGCAAAGCTGGCCCTTTACACTATGGGATAGAGCAGGTAAATAATCTATATGAGAAAGGATATACTATCGTTCTGTATACTGCCAGATATGGAGATCGAGAGCAAGGAAATATACACTTACAATACGACCGAGGGTATCGTGAGTGGACTGATTGGCTAGCAAAACACGGTGTAAAATATCACCATGCTTTCATGGGCAAACCTGCCGCTGCCTTATATATTGACGACAAAGCCGCCAGAGTGGAAGGAGACAACAAAGATGGATGGGGTCAGGTTTGGAGAGAAGTAAATAATTTACAAGGTAAAGATCGTTATGGAAATAAAATATGATCCCTATTGTATATTTTAGATCGTCATCTTTTAATTGTCATCGATTTTGCCCGATGCAATATTATATGGAATATACTCTAGGTTGGAGAGGTCCATCTAATAAAAAAGCCGACAAAGGCACTATCGTACACAAAGTATTAGAAATATGTGCAGTAGCTAAAAAGGGAGCACAAGACGGTAAAAAAATTATTGTAGACGAGCATATTGGTAGGGTTAGTACTAGTAATTATAAACCAGAATATCTAAACAAAATAGCCGCCAGAGTTTATGAGTACTACACAAGTCGCATCCCTCATCATACATGGACAGATAAAGATGCTAAAGATTGTCAATTGTGGGCTTGGAAAGCGCTACAACTTAACGATGGGTCTTTTGATCCTCGTAATAGAAATGTAGTCGCTGCCGAACCCCGCTTTGATTTTGTTATCGATAAGGATTGGGCATCTTATGAATATGATGTCGATGACCAAAAATTAATTGGTAACGTAGCCATGAAAGGAACTATAGATCTTGTAACCGATTTAGGAGATGGGGTTTATGAGGTTATAGATTGGAAAACTGGCAGAAGACTGGATTGGGCAACAGGTAAAGAAAAAACACAAGCCAGCTTGTTTAATGACGCACAACTACGGATCTATCACTATGCCATGAAACAAATGTTTCCAGATGTCAAAGCGTTTATAATTACTATTATTTTTATTAATGATGGTGGTGCATTTACATTGCAATTTCAAGATGAAGACTTAAAAGACACAGAAGAAATGTTAAAGCAAAAATTTCAATTTATTAAGAATACAGATGAGCCTAAAACTATTAGACAAATAGATCCTAAGCAATCATGGAAATGTACAAAGCTATGCCATCAAGGGATGAGTACTTTTGAAGATACACATGTTGAGTCTATAAAAGAACACCGCCCTAGACAGAAAACTCCTTATGGACAACCTATGACCAAGTGCGAACAAACGAGATATATGATTAAAAAATATGGAATTGATTGGGTAACTAATAATTGTTCTCATCCCGAACATGTAATAGGAACTTATCAAGCGCCGGGAGAAGTATAACTAGGTTTCGTTGGTAGCCAAAGGGTACAGGTTGCCGTCGCCTGACACCAATACCAATGAGCAGCTAAGGCGGCTTTAATTTACAACTAGGTCATGAGTTGCCAGAAGCAGAGTGTGGTCCCGACTTTTGCTTAAACTCATTCGAGAATAAACGGGACATTAATACATAACAATGGTCCTTGAGTTGCCATAAAAGTAAGGTGGAACCCCGGCCTTTGCTTAAGCTCATGTAACGTTAAACGGGGTTTTTTAAATATAGGAGATATAAATTGATAGAAGTTAAAATAACGCCGCAAATGAAAAAACGAGCATGGGCCAAAGCGCGTAAAATGGGCAAGTTGAAAAACTCTATTACGAGAGGACAGGGAAATATAGCGGGATTTTTGGGAGAGGAAATTGCAAACGCCCTGATAAAAGGAGAGGTTACTAACACTTATAATTACGATATAGTTTATAAAAATATTAAATATGATGTGAAAACTAAAAGATGCACTTCTCCACCAAAATCTCACTACGAGTGTTCGGTTGCGGCGTATAATACTAAACAGAAGTGTGACCGATACGCTTTTGTTCGTATAGAATGGGTAAATGGAAAATGGGGAAGGGCATGGGTTTTGGGATGGTTAGAGCACGATGAATATTTTGAAAAAGCAGAAAAACTTAATCGAGGAGAGATTGATCGTTCCAATGGGTTTATGGTTAAAGCCGATTGTTACAATGTGCCGATATCAGAATTACGCAACTTTAGGAGAAGGAAATGACCTACGTTCCATTGCATGTCCATTCTGAATATAGTTTACTAGATGGACTTTCACAAGCCTCTCAAATTTCTAAAAGACTAAACGATATAGAAATAGACACTTGCGCGCTCACCGATCACGGTACAGTATCAGGCGCTGTAGATTTTTGCAGAACTCTTAAGGGTGCATCACAAAAACAAATCTTAGGATGTGAGTTTTATTTATCAGAGAAAGATGTTACAGAAAAAACATCTGAAAATAGAAAGTTAATTCACCAAGTAGTGTTAGCCAAAAACCTACAGGGGTGGAAAGATATTCTCGGCTTGGTTTCTCAATCTAATAATGCTGATCAATTTTATTATAAGCCTCGTATTGACTTTAACCAATTACGAGAGGCGGCATCTTCTGGCAATCTAATTTCATTTAGTGGTCACTTAGGATCTTATTTGGGTAACGTTGCTCTAGAGAATAAATCTGATAAGTTTATTTGTGAGGCAGCTCATCGATTACAAAACATGTTTGGTCGAGACAATTTTTTTATTGAAATTCAATTAATAGATTCGCAAAACAATGAAAGCGCTCGTATAGTCGCTGAACGATTGCGAGAAATTTCTAAGCAAACTGACATTCCATGTGTTGCAACTCCCGATGCTCATTACCCTACCAGAGAGGCGGCAGAAGACCAACAGGTACTACTGTGTACGTCTTTAAAAAAGACGATAGGACAAGTCCGACAAGAATTAAAAGAAGGCAAATCTAAATCATTAAGCTCGTTCTTTGCCTCTAACAATTACCATATACCATCGTATGAAGACATGAAAATGTTTCATACCGATGAAGAATTAGACAATACAATTAAAATTGCCTCTATGTGTGAACAATATAATATTTTAGGCGCACCTAATCCTCCCGAATTTAAAGCCCCTGCCGGATATAATCCACGAGAATATTTACGACATTTATGTAAATTGGGATGGGCTGAAAAAATGGGTCATGTCCAAAAGAATACTGAAGACTTTGAACGCTATGGAGATCGTGTTAATAGAGAGTTAGAAGTATTTGAAGAAGCAGGTTTATCTAGTTACTTTCTTATTGTTCAAGATATTCTTAAATATTGTAAACATGAAGGCTACTTAACTGGTCCCGGCAGGGGTAGCGCAGCAGGATGTATGGTTTCTTATTTGATCGGAATTACTCAAATTGATCCCATTAAATATGATTTAGTTTTTGAAAGATTTTACAATGCGGGTAGAAACACAGAAGAACGAATCTCTATGCCCGATATTGATCTTGATGTACCTAAAGAAGCTAGAGAAAAAGTTATTGACTATATGAAACAAAAGTACGGCAAAGCGAACGTAGCACAAATTGTTACTTATCAAACACTACAAGGTCGTTCTGCTCTCAAACGGGTAATGCAAGCACGAGGAAATATATCATTTACAGAACAGAATGAAATTACTAAACATATCATGGACGAAGCTAAAATTGCCGATGAACTTCAAGACATGAAAGAAGAGTTAGGAGAAGCATCTTTAATTTTATGGGCTCTTAAAAACAGAAAAGACCAATTAAAAGATTGGTGTGAAATAGGAGAAGATGGAAAACTGGAAGGTAAAATGGCGCGTATTTTTGAACAAGCTATGCGTATGGAAGGAACAAAAATTATACAATCTAAACATGCTGCTGGTGTGGTTGTATCTCCATCCCCTATATCGGATACGTGCCCTATGGTTAAGTCAGCCAATAAAGGAGAGAAGGACTTACTTGCGGGATTTGAAGGACCAAGTTGCGAGGATGTAGGATTGCTGAAATTAGACGTATTGGGAATTAGGATGCTAGATAAAATTATGGAAGTTCCACTTATACTTAACAAACAATAAAGGTGCAAAATGAATAATCGCTGGATTATAGTTTTTGATTGGGAGACCGATGGTACTGATCCTAACACTTGCAATCCTGTCGAATTAGCGGCAGTTCCTATAGAACCTCGAACTTTAGAAATCAAAACAGATAAGGCTTTTAGTACTGTCATTAAACCTCCGGGTATAACAAAAGAAGACTACTTTACAGACGAACGTCAAAAGACCATTGAGTGGCACGCTAAACAACGTGGTGTTGATAGCGCTGACATAGTAGCTGCATGGAAGAAAGGTAAAAGCGAGAAAATTGCTTGGAAAAACTTTTGCGAATATTGTAAAAAATTTCATATTGAAAAATCATATGGAAATTGGTATACAGAACCTATTGCTGCTGGCTATAACATTATTGGCTTTGATTTGCCTATTTGTGAACGGTTAGCCAAAAAGCATAAAACGCCAATGCCGTTTGCCAAAGTAAATAAAATGGATCTAATGGACCTGCTATTTTATTGGTTTGAAAATCTTGATGAACCAAAAAATATGCGACTTGATACTATGAGAGATTTTTTTGGTGTGAAAGCTGAGCAGGCGCACGAAGCATATTCTGATACAATAGATAGTGCAAAACTATTAACACAATTTATTAAATTCCATAGACGACAATCTAGCGTAGCAAAATTTAAAGGGGCAATGTCAACAAAATGAACAAGGAATTTGCTTGCGGATGTACTTTTGAGATTGCGGATAATTGTATACAATATACGCCGGATATTGAACAATTACCGCTAGACTGTACGGCTAGTTGGGATCTAATCTGTAGTGGAAATACTAAGGGTGTATTTCAATTAGAATCTCAGCTTGGAAGAAGTATGGCTGAACGAGTTAAGCCTCGTAATATCGAGGAGCTGTCTGATTTAATTGCTATTATCAGACCCGGATGTATGGAAGCTATCGTCGATGGTAAAAGTCTTACACAGCACTACATAGACCGTAAGCATGGCATAGATCCAGTAGAATACTTTCATGATGCACTCAAACCGATTCTTATTAGTACATATGGCATCTTAGTTTATCAAGAACAGGCATTGCTAATTGCAAGAGACATTGGAGGTTTTGACTTACAGGAAGCTGACATTCTCCGTAAAGCTATTGGTAAAAAGAATGTAAGCTTAATGACGAATCTGAGAAAAGACTTTATTACCAAGGCTGAAGAAAAAGGAACCGTAACAAAAGAACAGGCCAAAGAAATATTTAGCTGGATAGAAAAGTCACAAAGATATTCTTTTAATAAGTCACACTCAGTTAGTTATGCATATAATTCCTACTTAACCGCATATACAAAAGCTCATTTTCCTCATGAATTTTTTACCTCCTATTTGAAAAATTCTATTGGCAAACCCGATGCTTACCTAGAAATAGAAGAATTAGTTAACAATGCTCGCGTAATGGATATTGATGTTAAGCCACCCAATATTCAAAAAATGAATAAGTACTTCACCCTTATTGATAAGAATCCCACCTTTGGGCTTACAGAAATCAAAACAGTAGGAGGTTCAGTTTTTGATAAAATGTTAGGATGTCTACAGAAGCATCAAATCGATTTAGATACCTGTAGCTGGAGCACTTTTCTTATTTTCTTTGGGTTGTGTATTAAAGCCGACTCATTTGAAGCTATTATTCTAAGCGGCGCTTTAGATCGCTTTAATGTAAGCCGAAGTAAGATGTTGCATGAATTGAAAATGTTTCGAGAATTAAGCAAAAGAGAAATTCCGTGGCTAGAAACGTATAAACAAAACAATATAGACAAGACTCTATCGCAATGTATTCAGGCTATGATTGATCATAATGACTGGTCAGATAGAAAGCGACCCATATTTCGACGAGACCGCATAGAAGTAGTTGAAAGTATAGTTGAGTCTTTAAATAATCCGGGGTACGATCTCGTTGATCTACCGGGGTGGAAAGCCCGAAAAGAAGAACACTATTTAGGCGTAGCATTAACATGTGCTAGGGTTGATGAATATGATACTAGTCGTGCTAACTGTACCTGTAAAGAGTATATTGATGGCTTTAATTCTCAAAAAGGTATACGTATTGCGGCTCAAATTGACTATATAAGAGAGTGGAAAATTAAAAAAGGTAATTCCAAAGGACAGAAAATGGCATTTCTCACGATTAGTGATGGTACATGCAGCTTGGATAATATTACTATGTTTTCCGATGAGTGGGACAAATATAAAAAAGATACGAAAGAAGGACAAATAGCTTTGCTGATTGGTAGTAGGGATACAAAACGGGGAAGTTTCATAATAAAATCAGTTTCTAAGATCAAAAATCTAGTTTAGATACTATAATAGTAATATAGAAGGGAAGTGTATGGAAGATCTAATTGAACAAAATATGGGATTGGTATTAACCATAGTTAATAGATTTAACCCACAAACCCATCAAGACAAAGAAGCGTATATACAAGCGGGACGTATAGGGCTTTGGAAAGCTCTTAGTAAATTTTCTAAACACAAAGGAAGTAAATTTTCTCCCTATGCTTGGAATCCTATTACGTGGGAAATTATTAAGGAAATTAGAACCTTAACACCTAAGCACAAGTTTGTACAGAGTGATAATTACGGGCTGTTACAAGACTGCCACCCCTCTCCTTTTTGGGAGTTGTTGCCTCCTAATCTAACTTCGCCAGAATTACAAATCATCGAATTAAGACGAGAGGGGCATAATTTTAAAGAAATTGCTAATAAGCTAAGTCGTTCGCGATCAGACATTAAAAAAAACTTCCAGTCTGCTATTAAAAAAATTAAAGAAGTGCATTATGAATAAGAAAACAGTATTAGTAATGGCTGAAGCTCATTACTTAAATTCGGGTTTTGGAACCTATGCAAAAGAATTACTGAGTCGTTTACATAAAACTGGTAAATATAACTTAGTCGAATTCGCCTCTTACGGCAGTCTTAACGATGCTCGTGATACTCCATGGTTATTTATTTCAAACCTACCAGCGAATAACAATCAAGACGAACATAATCTTTATAATAGTAGTTCTAGCCATCAGTTTGGGTCATGGAGATTTGATAAGGTTTGTCTTGATGTAAAACCCGATATCGTACTTAGTTATCGAGATCCTTGGATGGACGATTGGATTTCCCATTCGGTATTAAGACCATATTTCCATTGGGTATGGATGCCCACTGTAGACTCTGCTCCACAACGTCCTGAATGGATCAATATCTTTTCTCAGTGCGATGCCATTTTAAGTTATTCTGAATACGGAGGACGAGTTTTAAAACAGCAAGGAAAAGAAAGTATCAATTGGATAGGATGTGCATCTCCGGGAATTGACCCATCTATTTATAAGCCTATGCCTAAAATGCCTCATAGACAATCCATGGGAATTGACCCAGATTGTTTTATCGTCGGCACAGTTATGCGTAATCAAAAACGCAAATTATTTTTTGAGCTTATGAAAGCTTTTCGTTTATTTTTGGACAAAGCTCCCCCTGAGATTGCAAATAAGACTTATTTATATTTACATACTAGCTACCCTGAAAAAATAGGATGGGATCTATCGCATGGGATTCTAGAGCATCGTCTTGGTGGCAAAGTCTTAATGACGTATATTTGCAAAGCATGTAAAAACTTCTTTCCACATTTTTTTCAAGATGCTATCGTAAAATGTCAACACTGCAAGCAACAATCTGCTGTGTGTCCCACTGTATCTTTAGGACTTACAATAGAAGATCTTGCAAAAATTTATAACCTATTTGATATATATGCGCAATATGCTATATGTGAAGGGTTTGGAATGCCTCAAGTTGAAGCATCGGCATCTGGCATTCCAGTCGCAGCTACTGACTACAGCGCTATGTATGATGTGGTTCGACTTACAAAAGGGTATCCTATTCCAGTACGTACATTTTTTAAAGAAATGGAAACTAATGCTGAAAGGGCTTATCCTGACAATGAAGCATTTGCGGATATATTAGTCCAGTTTTTTCAACAGACATCGCAAGAACGTATGCAACAATCTATAGAAGTACGCAAAGCTACACTAGAGAGGTATGATTGGGGTCGTAGTATTCAAGTATGGGAAAAATATATTGACTCTTATCAGCCTAAAAATTTACAGGGCCACTGGAATAGTCCTGCTAAAATACGTAATATTCCCACAAGTATTCCGCCTAATTTGTCACATCGCGAATTTATAAAGTGGATTTTTGTAGATGTAATAGGACATTCTAACAAGCTCTATTCAGAGGAAGCTATGAGTATGTATCGCAATTTGGTATGTGGGGCTAAAGTGGGTCCGGGACAATTAGAGCCTATTGATAGAGAGCAAATTTTTACGCAATACAAAGCCCGTGTTGATAACAATAACACTGTAGAAGCTATACGTACTGGGCAACAACATATGTCTCCACAACAATTTCTTATAGATGCTCATCAACGACATCAGAGGACAATAGCAACATGAACATTTTGTTTATTGGTCCCTATAGACAACAAGATGAATGGGGCCATAAAAGTCGAGCGATACTTAAGTGTTTACAAAACGGTGAGCATAAGGTAACCTCTCGGCCCATATACTTTACATCTTCAAATACCTATAATGAATATTTTGAACTATCCGAAAATATAGTAAATGATGAATACGACATATTGATACAATACACGCTACCTTCCTTTGCTGTATATGCAGGCAATTTTAAAAAGAGAATTGGTATCTTCCATTCAGAAACTATTCCAAATAATATACCAATAGCAGAATTAACTCATGAGTCCCTAATGGATGAGATATGGGTTGATAGTAAAGTGGTTGCAACACAACTCCAAAATATTTTTCAATATTATAATACCTCAACTATAGTTAGGGCTATTCCACCCATATTAAATTTAAACGAACTATTATTGGAACAACCATCGACACAAACACTACGAAATGCATCACCTCATTTGAAAGATAAATTTATTTTTTATTATATAGGTAATATATTGGACTCTCAATCAGGATTTAAAGAAGTTTATACAGCTTATTTAAATACTTTTACCGCGCAAGATCCTGTTGCTTTAGTTGTTGCGTTAGATACGGCACTGCCCGGTCAAGCGATACAACAATGTTTTGATAGTTATAAAAAAGAAATAGCATATAACACACCAGAAAGATTTCAGCCCTTATTAAACGTTTTACCTCCTCAGGGAAATTTTTTAAGTGATGAAGAACGAATATCTCTACACAGGGGTGGAGATTGTATGATCAGTTTGGGATATTCTATGGCAAGTAATTTCAACGTTCTTGAAGGGGCTCTATACCATAGCATGCCGATTGTTAATCGCAACGGCGCCATACATGAATGGTTAGGAGATGAGAATGTATGGTGCGTTGACTCATATGAAGAGGTTTGTATGAGAAATAAAAATACACTCCCTAGCGGGTTATATAGATATACCTTTGGAGAGTCATGGTATCGACCCATCGTCAAGTCTATTGTAGAAACTATGAAAGAGGCTTATTCACATAAGTTTAAGCGTGATAACAAAATAAAAAGCAATAAAGAATTACAACAGTTCTTTGAAAACAACTCCCTTAACAATTATATAAGTATATAACAAAATGCAAACAATATCAATAGTTAGAAATCTTATACGATCCGCAACCAGACGCGAACAATCTCAGAGCCCACTTCATATTTTAACAATATGCCAAAACACAGAAAAGTATATCAGTTTATTGGCACAAACACAACATAATTTTTATATATTGCCGCAAACTCCTTGGAATAATCTAATCGAAGAATGCCCTTCTAATGTTCACGTTCTAAACCATATCTCTCCTCCTATGGACTATATTATATGCTATGATCGTGCTGAGCAGTATGATCAGGCTGTTACAATCTCCAAGCAATTACACATACCTATTATTATTGTCGATTTGTGTTCCAAACAGATGATACGACCCCAACATCTTTTAGAACAACTAAACGCTATTGACTTAGCACGCCTAAATAGAAAAGCCGAACTATATATCTATAGTGATCAATATACTGAACAGTCATGGACATTTGGCGCCAATAGTATTTCACTGTTAATTCCCTTTGGAATTGACGTACAAAAATTTGAGACTCAGGATCATAATCGATCAGGTATAGCCTTAGATAATAACACTGCTTCTGAATTAGGATCGATAATATCTACATATATCAACAACGCTCACACCATTGTCCCTACAGATCATGATAACCAAACCATTACAGTAAATACAACTAAGTATTTTATTAATACCTATAAAAATATTACTATTAAAACACTAGAAGCTATGGCAGCTGAAAATATTGTTATATGTTTAAATACTTCCGACACCTCTAACTATATTGAACATCAAAAAACCGGCTGGTTACTTAACGATCTAAAGGAGTTACCAATCGCTTTAGATGCATTAGAACAAAATGATAAATTAAGAATCGCAATTGCTCAACAATCACGACAAAAAATTATTTCTGAACATTCGCTAGAGACTTTTATATCTAAATGGGCTGAAGCACTAAATATGATTAAAAGAGCTATATATCATCCTGTAGCATAATTAGCATAGTAGATAAGGAAGGCTGTTTAAAAATGAAAATTAATTTAATTAGATCGATCTCTAACAATGCTCCTAACATTGCAGAACATGACAATATAGCAATTGATCAAATTAATGAGATAGGTAATAATGTATGTCACAGTTTAATATTGCATAATGTATTACAATACATACCATTAGAACAATTAGAAATTGTACTTAGTAAAATTCGCCATGGTGGAGTAATTACAATTCATTGTGTAGATATGTTAGAGGTGGCTAAAGCTTTATATTGGGGGACAATAAATATAGATAAATTGCCATCGCTTATCTCAGAATGTATCTCATACCATTCTGCCATAGAAACAAAAAGCTTTTTAGAGCAACGAGGATATATTATAGAAGAAGCCAATGTTAATGTAGATTCCTTATCCTTTATTATTAAGGCCAAACGACCATGACGTTAAAAGATTCATCACAATTAAAAACCGTTCCTATTTCATCAACCTTCTGCATAGACTGTGCGTTTATCAAATATAATGACGACAACATACAAGTAGGATGTAATGCCAATCGTATAGAAAAGTTTCAGAACGCCGATATTCCTATCTCGGAAATTACTACTGACGATATCACGTCCTATGTTATAGAAGGCAAAGCTTGTGTGTATTATCGCAATCAAGACTGGGCCACAGAAACTTATGGAAACATTAGCAACGAAGAGTTATTATCAAAGGTAAAATCACAATTAAAAATTCCATACCATGCGATTGTATTCTATCGTCGAGACGATTCTATAGAAGATATCAAGGCCAGACTGTCTGAACTTCAAGAACAAGATATTAAACCTAAGATTGTGACACTGGTAGACCGTTCGCATCTCGCTACGCCTATGACACCCGAACTTTTATTATTATTTCAAAATTATAACTTCGATCATTGGAGGGTGCAAACAATTCAGGCGGTTGATCAAACAGATATAGAAGTGATTGATTTAATATACGACAGCACTAAAAAAATGAAGTTTATGTTTTATATAGCCTTCGAAGCTCGCTATCCTATCCCTACCTCATTTTCCCAAGAGATACACGCATCTATACAAGACGATATGAAAGCTTTTACTGTATTATTACCAAACGCGCAAAATGTTGGAGCGGGCGCATTAAAAGCAGCCCATGCCAAACACTCAGGCAATGCTTTTGGTATTCCACTTGAAACTAAAATTATACATTATGACGATGCACCTAATTTAATCCAAAAAGTGGAGGAGTTATGTCCCAGTCTCCAAACATCTTAGTTGCTGTAGGCGAAGGTAATCGCGGCTATATTCCTCAACAAACATATAGAAATCTATTTACCGAATTCAATATTAAGGATATTGGGTTGTCTAGGTTTAATAACGATGCAGACTTTTATAATACTAAGATTCGAACATGCTCTACTCAAGGCCAATCGGACTTTGGTATATATGGCTTTATGCCAAATAGTTATGAATATACAGATGAGCATAGTGTGCAAAAAATAGTTGATTTTTTTCAACAAAGCAACGATATTGGTATAGTTGTTTCTGATTTATTATATATAGAGTCCAAATTTAAGAGATATAGCTATATTCATCCTTATGCTACCACCAATAATATACCATTTTTTATACGTAGTAATCTTGCCGATCAAATTCTTTTTGTTGACGAAAAGCTATTACTGCAAGAACAATTAAATAGGCTTGCACAAAAAAATATTATATTTCATATAGCATCTCCTTTAATTTCAATTCATAATACACCCCAACAATAAAGTAAATGAAATTACCCCAACAAAAACAAAGTAATATAGGCGTTATTATTCCCGCTGCTGGTATGGGCCGTAGAATGAAATCGTATGGGCCTAAGCCCTTGATAAAAATTGGAAACTCGACTATTCTTAAAAATCAAATTAGCCTATTACAAACACATATAGGCCCTACCACATTAGTATTGGTATGTGGTTTTAAAGCGACCACGTTAATGAATGAAACACCAGAATATATTTTGAAAATAGAAAACGAACGCTACGAAGATACAAATGTAGCACGAAGTATAGGATTGGGGTTACGCGTAGTTGCTACTGCTTCCAAAGTTATTGTTGTTTATGGCGATCTTGTATTTAATTCAGCAGCCCTTAAAGACTTAGACTGTAAAGAATCTAGTATTGTAATAGCAGGTCCTGACATGGGTGAAAATGAAGTAGGATGTATTATCGATGATAAGAATCAACAATTATCCAACCTGATGTATGACCTTCCGTATAAATGGGGACAAATGGCTGTTTTTATGGATAAAGAACTGGAGCTGTTAAAGCGTTTATGCTGGGATGAAAAAAATTATACTAAATTTGGGTTTGAAATTATTAATCAAATTTTATATAAAGGAGGTTCATTTAAATGTATACAAAATCCTAATATTAAAATTATAGACATTGATAACTCTAAAGATATTGAAAAAGCTAAAGAAATTTTATTATGAAAATTATTATTCCAAATCTACCTATATACATATTGAAATATATTGCTCAATGTGTACAATCTGTCAATGACGATAGTCTTGCAGTAATAATGTGGGATATAAATAGAATATCTATTCTAGACATGTTTGACGAAACACGTCCAGACATCCTATTTTTACACACATCGCATATTGATAATACCTTTGCTATGGCATGCAAAGAGTTTGATTTTAAATATGTGTTAATAGTTACAGAAGATCAAATACCAAAAACAGACAATCTACCACAGACCCCAATCGCTATACTTGACCTATCGCATATGGGTATAACCAATCCAGTAGGTGAGAATATAATACGTCCAGCCCACATGGCTAATATCCCTGATATACACAATGCAAAGTATATAGACAAATTAAAATCTACGATTTTGATAGATACTACGTCCGTAGTCTTCGATGATAGCATTATAGAATTATTAAACTATATTGCTAATCAATACCCAACTAAAATTATAGGAGAGCAGCATGTCTCTTTGCATAATTATCTAGGCAGAGTAGGCATGGTAGATCGAGCCAATTTTTTCAAGTCTGCCAAGGTTGTGGTTGATATAGGTAATAGTGGTGACTATTGGGATGCTGCATATTTAAAAATTCCTTCTTTGTCTATATCTCCAACGCATAGTGTAATTTTATATTGTGCAGATCTTGCTGCATTCCAACACAACCTAGACAGTATACTAAATAAAGAATTAATTAGAAAAAAATATATTGACGAATCATATAAAGCATCCTGTTATAATACATCTTTTTTATTCTCTGCAAGATTATTTAATAGTATAGGAGAGCCTAAACTTTCCAGCGATTTATTAAAAACTCAGGAGGCTCTCATATGATCGGCATACTAAAAGCTTCGATTAAAGATTCGGATCAAAATTTTTTTATGGCCAAAGCAATACAACAACTACACAACACATCTACCCAGCACTGTGTGTTTTGTGATGAGATACAGACAAGCGTAATATCACCACTTCGTACCAATGTATTTCCTAGAATACAAACGTTTTACTTTAGCGACATTCTTATTACAGACGACTTAACCGAAGCCCAAAGCTTACCAAACATTCCTAATGTAAAACAGAAATTCATATATTTGTATCATCTAGAATGGGCATATATAGAAAATTTACAATTTCAACAAATTGAACCTATACTGCTAAATGATAATATTGAATTAATTGCTCGAAGTGACTCACACGCCAAACTAATAGGTGAGCTATTTAAAGAACCAAAATATGTTATGCCACAATGGGACTATAAAACCCTTATAGAGATTGATAATAATGAATAAAAACGAAAAACAGATTCTAGATCTGTATGAAAAGCAACAATGGAGCACCTACCAAATTGCAGAAAAAATGAATACTTACCCAAATAAAATTCGACGAGTTCTACAAAAGTATGGTATAGTATTGAGAAAGGCAACCGACGCTCAAAAAAACGCATTAAGTAATGGTCGAGCCAAACACCCTACAGCTGGCACCAAACGTTCTGCATCTACTAAGGAAAAAATTAGTGAATCGCAAGGTTTGGTGTGGGATAGTTTGACAGAACAAGAAAAGCTCCACCGATCTCAGATTGGTAAAGAAGCATGGGAACGAAAAACTGAAATAGAAAAAGCTAATTTAATCTTGCAAGCGCAAGAAGCAGTTAGAGAAAGTAGTCGGAAAGGATCTAAGTTAGAACATTTTTTATTATCTGAACTAAGTAAGCAAAACATTAAAGTGGAGTTCCATAAAGAACATTGGCTACAAAACCAAAACCTTCAGATCGATTTATATCTACCCACTTATAGAGCCGCAATAGAGGTTGATGGACCATCTCATTTTAAACCCGTATGGGGACAAGAAAATTTAGCACGAAATATTAAAGCAGATCAACAAAAAACAGGACTAATCTTGCAAGGGGACTTAGTCATGATTAGAATAAAACAAGATAAGTCGTTAACACAGCGCTACATGAGAGATATTCTTAAAAAACTGTTATCGTTATTAGATAATATTAAACAGGACTATCCAAAGGAAGATGAAAGGTATTTCGAAATATGAACACTACGAACGAATTATCAGACATGGTAGAAATGGTAGAAGATCAGCCTACGTATCTTAACGATGATAAAAGACCACAGGAATATGATCCTGAATGGTCCGAATATTTGTTAGACCAGCTATCCGATAGTGAATTAATAAATGGGGCTCCTACAGTTGATGGATTACGTCGCATTAGTGAAAAATGCTTTGGAGAAATTGTAAAGTCCGAAAGTGATATCATCGAAACACCAACCTCGCAAAACAATCAACGTTGCACTATTCGTCATACGCTAACAATTAATAAATATGGTAGTGGACAAAGCATATCCGTAGATGGTTGTGTGGATGTTCTCTATCACAAAACACCTTATCCATTTAAAGATCATTTAGTTGCAACTGCGGACACTAGAGCTGAGGGTAAAGCACTGCGACGAGCTTTAAAAATTCGCGTTGTAACCGCCGAAGAGTTGCAAAACGAAGACGAATCAGAAGCGTTGTCTGCCGATGAATTGATAAATGATCAACAGGTTTTAGCTCTTAATCAGCTTTGTAAAAGACTGGATATTGGTGTAGTACCTTTTGTTACCGCAGAATACAAAGTTAAAAAAATTAATGACCTTAGAAATCTAGAAGGCAGATTGTTAATTAGCAAACTATCCGACTTGCAACGAACGCCAAAAGATATTCCTAAGCCATGTGTCGGATATGACGATAACTGGAAAACTAATTTTTATGGGAGTTCCAAATGAAAGCTAGAATAAAAGCCACTGATAGTCTATGGTTTGATGTGGAAGCAGAACAGGAAGATGAACTTTTCAAACAAATTGCACGAGTTCAAGAAATTTTCCAATATAGGGGATGTGGGGCTTGTGGATCGACAAATTTCAAGTTTGTATGTCGTTTAGATAATTCCGACAATGATTGGCTGGAAATTACCTGTCAAGATTGTAGAGCTAAACTGATCTTTGGACGTACTAAAAAGGGCGGCCTTATCTTTCCTAAGATCAAATGGGACCAGTTATCTACAAAACAGCAAGAACAGCGTATTAATGAAAAAGTGTATGCTGACAAAAATCGTGGATATTTGCCAGATAAGGGATGGTTTATCTATAAGCCCAAATCATAACCCTTTAGTGTATAATATATTAGACACTAGGTAAGGCGCTGTCCTATGGATGCTCATAACGTATTAGGAATAGCAAAAAATGCTAGCTCCGAAGACATTAAGCAGGCGTATCTTAAATTGGCTCGTCAACACCATCCTGATGTAGGGGGTGATGCAAGTAAATTTAAAGAGGTACAATCTGCATATGATATATTATCCAACAATAAGACTGTCCCACCACAACACGCTACCAATCCACACAATATAAACCCTGCTGAATTCTCCGATTTATTTACAGAAGACCGTCATCCGTTTGGAGATATTTTTTCTCAGTTTACAAACAAACCTCAACCAAAACCCGTAACATATAATACAACCGATTCTGAAATTGAATTTAATTTAAAAGCTAACTTAGAACAAATTAAAAAAGGTGCAACAGCTACCATATCATATAAACGAAACAAACTCTGTCCAGATTGCAATGGTCAAGGTGGACAACAAAAAACACATTGTGGGTATTGTCGAGGCGCTGGTATTATAACGGTAAAGCATAAGAGCCCAGACCCTCGTAGCCCTGTCATGATACAACAAACAGTATGTAACTCTTGCAACGGAAAAGGAGTATTGTGGAATATTCCATGTCGGTTGTGCTCGACTGATGGCTACATTCAACAATCAGAACAAATAAAAGTTAAAATTAATGAAGATAAATAAAGATATCTAATAATATCAACAGTGTCAAAGGGCCAATACAATGTTTACTAAGGCATTTGAAATTTTTTTACAAAGCTTAGCATATTCTTTTTGGCCTTTTATATTTACCATTATAAGTATATATATGGCCAATAAATATTTTAATCATGGTTATAAACAAAAAATAGATAAACAAAAAAAAATAAGCCAAGTAGATAATAAGGACGAAATGCAGAATCTAGCCAATAAGGCTATCAATTTCAAAGCTCCTAAAATTGAAACTTCGTTTGGTGATCAACGCATAGGCGAGGTGTATAGTCATGAGACAAAGAATTAAAAAGGTTGCAGGATTACAAGAGACTTTTATTGATTTAGACCGAGGAAACAATTTTCAACCTCCCAAACCACCGGTTGTAAATGTAGCTGATAACGAAAGTCACAATTACTATGGTCAAGAGGTAGAGTCATATCATCCAAAAATATATGAGGTATTTTCCATGAGTGATAACAATATACCCACTACGTCAAACCATCGTGCTATAGGCGTAGATATTGGCACAGGTTTTATTTCGTGCGCAGAAAAAGAAGCCGATCAAATTAAATTTAGAAAAATTAGAGATGCCTTTTTCAAATTGAATCCTTCAAAATTTTTAGAAGGAGCAGCCAATCAGTTTGGTGAAAATATGTTAAAAAATTCAGGAGCGCATTATGTCAAAGTGGACGATATTATATATGTATTAGGTGATGACGCCTTTAAATTTGCTAGTCTATTTCATCAGGAATGCTTACGTCCAATGTCTAAGGGTGTGTTAAATCCCAAACAGCCCGTATCTAATCTTATGGTTGGAGAATTGGTAAAAGCTGTCGCGGGGCGTCCTACGTCAGATAATGATATATTATATTACTGCGTACCTGCTGAACCTATCGATGCTGACTATGATGTAGAATATCATAAACAAATTCTTAATGGTGTTTTTGCAGATTTGGGATATAAAAATATTAATGTAATGACCGAAGGGTTGGCTATTATTTATTCCGAACTAGCAGATACGCAATATACTGGTATTGGTATGAGTTTTGGGGCCGGAATGTGCAATATTGTTTATTCCTTTATGGGAATGCCAGTATTTTCCTTTAGTCTTAGTAGAGGTGGAGACTGGATAGATGCACACGCAGCACAGCATACTGACGAAACACACAATGTAGTAACAAGTATCAAAGAAAAAGCAGGCTTCAGCCTTTACGATTCTACCAATGGAATTCAACAAGCCATTTCTGTATACTATGAATCATTACTTAGTTATGTAGTAGAACAGTTTAAAGTACTATATGAAAGAACACCTAAAAAAGAACTGCCGAATGTTACCATGGAAATGCCTATTGTAATTGCCGGTGGTACATCTTTAGTTATTGGTTTTGTGGAGAGGTTAAGAGAATTAATTGATGATGAATTTCCCATTCCTATTTCTGATATTCGACATGCCCAACAGCCTTTATTTGCCGTATCTAACGGATTATATCAAGCAGCGGCGTTATCACAAAAATAAATACTTACTGAAGGTTCGTTATTATGAGCAAGATAAAAGTAGGTATTGCTGGTGCAGGACAAATGGGAACAGCAATTGCTTGGGCGATGCAAGAACTAGGTTACGAATTAATTATCTTAGATAGGCAAGAAAAATCTTTATATAAATGTCAGAAATTTTTATCTTCTAAACACAAATTTGTACGCAGTACCTTGTTTCAATGCCTACAGGATTGTACAATAGTTATTTCTTCATTGCCATTTCATCAAAATTTATCATTGGCACGTTTCTGTATATCTGAAGGAATTACTTATTGTGACTTGGGTGGTAATGTAGAAACAAGTCGATCTATTAATCACTTTGGTAAACAGCAAGCAACTACTGTTATAATGACCGATTTAGGATTAGCCCCCGGATGGACAAATATCATTGCTGAGAATATGTATCAAGAATACATATCTAAATATGACAAACCTCCCCATAACATTCAAATGATGGTGGGGGGATTGCCACAACACCCGAATAATACATTGAGATATAGTTGCACTTGGTCACACGATGGTCTTGTGAATGAATATCGTGATCGTTGTATTGTGTTAATGCACGGAGAACAAGTAAGTGTTAACGGTATGGAAGGTTATGAATATCCAATCGATACGGACGTTGGACCCCTTGAAGGCTTTTATACAAGCGGAGGAGCCGCACATACTATTGCAACCATGCAAAATCGCGGAGTATTAAACTGTTCATATAAAACTCTTAGATATCCTCAACATCATAAAATAGTTAAATTTTTAATTCATGAAAGTGGACTCGACGACCAATCTATTATAGACATATTTAAAAAAACTTGCCCTCCTCAAGATGATTTAGTAATAATTCAGATACGAGTAGACGATCTATCATTTGAAAAAGTGATTAAATCTGATTCTCGCTTCTCTGCAATGCAAAAAGCAACAGGGTTTCCTATTGCGGCAGTAGCCCATACAATTGCCATATCTAACATTGGTAGACAGGTTTTAAAATATAGCGACCTCAACTACCCCCAATTTAATAAAACTCTCGAACAACTGTTTGGAAAGGCTAGTTAAAGTGGCCATTTGGGGCGTAATGGAGAACATCTGCCAGTCAATTCATACAATCTTTTTTTTAAATCAATAATTTTATTTGCATATATAAGTATATGCTCTCTCTTAACAGTATCACCACCCAATGCTTGCCCCGGTCGGTAGTGACCTGCTTTATAATTAGTTCTTTGAACCATTCCTAATGCTCGTTGATATTTTCGAATTTGATATTCTATAGTCCTATCTTCTCGTAGGGGGCCATTACCATTCATTTATGAAGCCGATTCAAGATTTGAGCTATAATATTGTTACGTACTATATCGGTGCCTTCTAGGCAACATATTGATACACCTTCTAATCCATCGAGCTTGTTTATACATTTTTCAAAACCTCCTTTCATATCTGCATAGAGGTCTGTTTGTTCAGGATCTCCGTTTATTATAGCTTTAGAGTTACGACCAATTCGAGTTAAAAACATTTTTATTTGATCAAATGTTGCATTTTGAGCTTCATCTAAAATCATAAACGTATCATGGAAATTTCTTCCCCTCATATATTCTAAGGGACATAACTCAATAGTATTAGAATTACGAAACACACGCAATGCTTCCGATGATAAATATTTAGACATTTCTTCTAAGACAGGTATAAGATAGGGCTGAATTTTTGCTGTGTAACTTCCGGGTAAATGACCAAGACCACGACCCGATTCAATAGTTGGACGAGCAACAACGATTTTCTCAATTTGTTTAGTTAGTAAATACTGACAAGCTACGCCAACAGCAATAGCGGTTTTACCAGAACCTGCGGGGCCTGAACAAAATACAACATCTGAACGATGAATGGATTTCAAATATTGAGACTGATTGGGGCTTTTGGGCTGTAACGTTGTTTGTAAAGTATAATTATTATCTGTATTATTATTTTTACGTTTTTTTCTAGCCAATACACTACTCTTTTTTTCTAGTAAAGGGAAGTATTTTATTTAAAAACTTTTTTCTTTTATCACACCCACATCCACCGTGAGTTCCTAGTAATGTTTCCACAGCGTCAGTTGTAAGCCCTATCTTGGATAAAGCGTTACTTATTGCATCTCCTAACCCTTCCTTTTTTTCTTCATAATTTTCGGGGGTAATGCCTTCTTGTGCCATGGTAGAAATAACCTCATTCAGTTCATAGTTAACTAATTGTTGACTTCGCTCATAAGCTATAGCTTCTTCTTTTTTAATATGATATTCTTTTTGTTGTTCTGGTGTTAGTGTAGCCAGATAGTCTTGTTCTTGTTTTTTACGAGTGGCGATATATGCCTGTTCTGCTGCAAGCATTGCTTCATCGGTCTGCTTTTTTTGTTCTATCGCAGCCTCCATATATGATTTTTCCCATTCGATTTTATTCTGATAGTTTGACGTTTTTTCTATCTCTGCTTGAAATTCAGAAGAATTAACGATATTAAAAAACCGTAACGAATCCTTACGCCATAATCGATTATGTTTACACTTTTTATAGCTTGCTTGAGTCATATGTGTATTATACACCGGACAATGACCGGGACCGTTACATTGGCAGTCAGGTATAGTCTCACTATGCTTTTGGACGTTTTCCATTTATATCTCCTTATTCCTAATTAATCTATATGTTTTCTGTGTTTGCTTGCGCATAACTTTCCGCCAGTATATTATAAGTACACATACGGGTAGGTTGTAGTTCGCCAGCATCAGCCGCCTCTTCTATAATACCCGTATAAAACATCCAGACAGGAGTGGCTGTTTCACAAAAAGAGGCGCATTTACCATCGGGGCCGCACCCACAACTTAGACCAGCGAATCTTCCCGGATTTCCATTGAGAAATTTATCTCCACATATTGCTCCGTCCTGCCCATATACAAAAGGACTTTCATATGTATCAAAAGGGGCTCCGAAATCTAAAGTGTAAGGACACATAGAAGGATTAAACCAACACTGTTTATCTCCTTCTGAGTAACCGCAAGCACCCGGCAATGAACCCTCTGCCCCTGCCGATGAAACTACTGTGCCATTTTGCCAATCTAGATCTGCCCAAGACACACCGTCGCATACCCAGTCAGGGTCTTCATGGGCTGCACCGGCTCCTATCGGCATAACTGCCTGAGAGACATGGGGGTGTGGGTCGGTTACTATCTCCCAACCGTCTTTAGAATATGTAGGTATACAGCCTCGATACAATTCGTGAAAGTAACTGCCGGCCTCTTGGAAGTCCTTACAATTTGTGTAAAACGACTTAACGTTAGTGGGATTGTCTTCTGGGCAGTACAGATCAACTTGTGGAACGTTGGCCCACATAACACCACCAGCAGCCCCATCTATGGGGGTGCAGGGTAGTTCAGCATTTTTAAGTACTAAACCTCTATCAGTGAATCCAGCGCGTGGACCATAGAGTTGTGGATTACCAAGACATTTACAACCGTCTTCCTTACAATCATACATCCAAGCATTATTGCTAGTATTTTGTATACAGATAGGAGACTCCGGCCTAAGATAACATGAAGAACCCCTCTCATAATGAACACCTCCAATCATTTGTGAACTAACACCCGTATTAATAACTCCAGTTTGACAATCACAGTGTATTTGCCACGCACCTCCTACTAGGAGTTTAAACTCTTGTGGATTGTCACAATCGTTATCCCGACACTGACCACTAATTATATAATGAAATCCTATTTTATCTGTCAAAGTATTTCGTGGAGTTTCGTCATATGAAATAGTTCCATATGTAGAGCCTAAGCCTACCGAGTCCAGTGTACCCTTTAGAGGCATAGACGGATCAAATATTCTTTTGTAGTTATCGTGCGAACATGTCCCTTGTTTATAAGTACATGGAGAACAAGCAGAGTGAATAATACCAGTACTCATTGCATATTGATTACGGTTTGCCGGTTGTCCCACCGGAGTAAAGGGTTGCCCAACTTCCTGCGCCGTATATCCAGCGCCTCCTCCACAATTCCCTAATGGCCTACCATCTAGACCATCTGCTACTACTGGTTTTAAATATTTATATTCATATTTTGTTTCATCAGGTCGAATATTAAAACTAAAACAATCCATACTACATTCAAGAGGACTTGTAGGTGTAAGATATTCCCAATTGTATTCCGTCCCATCAGGATCTGTATATTCCCAATCACAGTTTTCATACTGATCGTAATGTACCTGACCCGGATCTAGCGGCAACGTCCCGTCGTCAAAGTCCTTGTTCGTACCGGCATGATTCGTCCCATCCAGCTGTGGCACGAACGGACATGCGTTGCGTAGTATACTATCGTCGCTAATTTCTGGAGGGCATTCACTACCCTCAAAACATTTATCATATAGCTTTACCCAAATCGTTTCTCCGTCAACTACCGCTTTAAATCCTTGGGTTTGACGAGTGGTTAAATCTCGTGGATCTTTCTTTACGCATTCCCACACAGGATTGGTTTCCCACCTGTAGTCTTCTCCCGCTGTGGCAAACTCTCTCACTTTGTTGGAAGGGTAATATTCTCTTGTCGGGTCCCAAAGCCTACTACCGTTAGCCATAGCGGCTATCTCATTGGGAGTTAGCCCTTCCAAATAGTTACTATTATTGCCAGTTCTACAACAACATAGTGTTGATAAGATACCCATTCCCAAACACTCGCTCTCCCCAAAAGTATAAGCTGGTCTGTCAGGCGTGGTAATCATACCTTCGCATAACACCCCTGAAAAACCCCAAGCCTCTTGATATTTCTCCGGGTGTTCCTCTGCATCTTGATACATATTACCGACACTTTGCATATAATCACCTTCGGAATCAATATAGCCTTGACAACCGCGAGCAAATTTGTCGGGGAACGTGATCCTGCCCTCATTCCATTCCCAGTTCACTTTTAAATAATCCTGTGTTTCCTTACACTGCTTTGGTCCTCCTTCCTTTTGTAGTGTAAACTCCATGCCATCATCGCCAGATAAAGCATCACACTCACCACGAACCCATTCCCCTTGGTCATAATTAATAGACACTGTTTCACATTTAAGTAAACGAAATGTTAAGTCGTCGGGCTTACACGGACAACACCCACAATAACAAGACGTTCCCACACTATTCCTTCCATCCCATTGTTTATCCCTACCCCGGACTACTCTTTGAGGTGGCCCCCTCCTCGAAGACAGGTTCGCTTGGTTTGCACCACAACATACACAACAACCTTCTAATGGGCCTCCATCAGTGGCTATCATATTTCGATCTACCGAGATAGGAATACCTTCAGGCATATAGCTATAAGTAATATTTATTACAATATTTTCATTATTACTTTTTTCAATTTGTTCTGCTATTTTTTCCCATCTATACCATGTACGATCCCAACCATCTAAATTGGTACTCGCATCCGAAGCAGTGTATAAAGCTTTCAATGCATCTTTAGTTATTTGATCTATAGTAACATCTAAATTGTATGAGTGCTGACTAACAGGAAACATTAACTTATCTTGTCCTATATAAGCTGGGGTTCCACCTTCGTTAAGAACTGGATTATCATTATTATCTGTTTGAGGTTGCCAATTACCATGATAATGCGACAAACCCAAAGAATGACCAATCTCATGTGCGGCAACCCTACGAATACTGTAAGCCATTTCTGTAGTATCAGTATCTATACGCCAACTATCGGTAGGATCAAAATGTATATCACCACCAATAGTACCTACCTCTCCTAGTCTTGAAGGAGTTGTAGGAAATGACGCATAGGCCAAGGCAGAGATAGGACCATGCATAGCAAATCTAATATCACCCAAACCCTTTTCATGTGGGAGATCATAAATATCGCCGGGAGCAATTTGGTTGGGAAGCTCATTACCATCGTCTGAATTTTCTGCCGGTATAAAATTTACAGTTAGATTTGGCCAAATATCCTCAAAAGCAACTTTCCATGCAGTCATCGCTGCTTCACATTCTTGTTTCCACAAATCATGAGGAACATATTCTGATTCTAAGGGCTGAGTAAACTCAGACCCATCAGGAAGCATAGATCCTATAATCTCGGTAACAGCCATATTTTTTTATCCTCTCGTATAATATTATTAACAAGTGGGACAAGAACCGGCTTCTGTCACACCCGTTAAACATCCATTGTGAAAAGAAAATTCTTGTTTTATAGCAATAAAATGAGAACCACTACAGCATACATCTGAAACAAATGGAATACCACTAGTTATGCCACTTGTACAACCACCTCCTCCACTAGCAGTAATTGTTGCTACGCACTCGGAATATTCCACCGTCAATCCGCTTGAAAACACAAGAGTCTCAAATGGTTGCGGATTGTCTACAGTAGGAGTACACACACCTGTAAAACCATAAGAGCCTGTGCCAGTAGCATAAGTGCCCGTACCACTACAACCAGATGCATCGGCCGGAATGGGTTGGTCACTTGCAATTGATGGGCCTGTAATAGTTGCTAGGCACCCATCTGCCTCTAACTTTAATCCTTGTCCAATCGTAAGCTTTTCAAATGTTTGGAATTCTTGCGGCTCACCACTTGAACCACTACTTAAACTATTACACCCTTCCTTATTGATTTTAGGACCACCAATTCTGGCTACACAATTATTCACCTCCATTGTCAATCCCGCACCAATTATAAGCGAATCAAAATGTTCGGCAGCTTTCGGTTGTCCACTCGTACCACTTTCTAAATTTGAACATCCTTGGGATTGAATTTTAGGACCTGTAACTACGAAAGTCTCCCCAACCAATGGATCATCATCATCGTTTTTAGCCCAATCACCGTTGATCCCACCACCAAACACAATACATTTTGTAGACTCACAAGACATAGATGCTAGAGGATCAAAACCCGAACAGCTTTCTGTGCCAACTTTCATACCAGCACCACTTGATCCAGACGCCGGTGGAATAACCCAGTATTCGCAAGCAGCTGTATCATAATATGCTAATGCCACAGCCCCCGACTCAATATCGCTCTTGGTCCAATTATGTACCTCAACCTTGGGATCGTCTGGTAAGTCATCCTTATAGTTAATTACGTCACCAATAGAGGATCCTCCAGCCGGTAACTCTCCCCCAGTAAACGCGACTTGATAAAGTCGAAATGCGGGCGGCGTAGTCCATACGCCCCTGTGTCGATCAAACCGTAAATCTACAGGAGCAACGGGCCACATATCAGAATTCTCTAACCAATTGTCTTTAAATTTGTCTGTTAAGTCTTCATAATTATCTTGAAAGTCGGGAGCAGAATCGTTCTCATTAGGAATAGGCTTACCATTAACGTCATATCCCCACCCATGTATCATTAAGGGGCCGCGAAGGGCCATAAATCTATATTTATCATTGTAATCATGAATCACGGTGCCATCATCTGTCGTTTGTCCACCACTATGCATTGCTAATTTACCGGGAGCATCGCCACCCCATTCATTACCCGCAACCCCTCTCGCCACACCTTCTATATCATGCCCCTTAGTACTACTAGATGCTCGACCACCATCATCTGTAGTGTTAGAGTTAATCCAACTTGTGGAGGATGTAAAATCACCATCATCTTTTGGATTAGTAAGAAAATCAAGATATTTAGCAGTAATCTTTAAAGGTTTGTGGTCTATAATGGGAGGAGGAGGCCCAGTAGTTTGACTATTATTAGTAAGGAAACATTCATTATCATTCGTATTTACTTTCGCTAAACCACCATCATTACTACCGGGTGATTGCACAGGCCTAAATATCGCATCCATAGTAACGGCTGCTGTTTTTTGAAACTCAGACTTCGCATAATAAACCATATCGTTTTTGGTAGGAGCAACAACGAGATTTCGTTGATGCGATGCAGAGTCATGACCAGTTCTTTTACCAACGAATGTTATCGCAGGAGTTTTAGGAGCTAAAGCTCCCTTAGAAATATCTTCGGCTGCTGCGGACGCTGCATTGGCTAAATTTGTACGGTTTTCGGATGCTACAAGTAAATTTCTTAAAGCAGCACTAGCTCTGAGATCTCGTTCCCCTCTCTGTCTATTTAATCCAATTTGTTTAATTCGTTGTGCATTTTGTCTAGAAAACCTACCAAAAACAGGAGTAAAGCTATTAACAGTATAAGTGGTAGTAACTCCACCCTCACCTGCGGAAGTACTAATATTGGATATAATAGCAGCTCCATTGCGGGTACTAGACTGATAACTATAATAGGAATAAGTCCGATTGGTTCCGGGTACTGATGCCACAAGTCGTCCTCGTGAGGTTAAGACACCACCACCATCAATATTTTGAGCTAGAGATAGAGAAGGTGTACCGGGAATCGTAACGGCGCCACGATCTAGCATTTGTTGCTGCGTCCAAGCGTTACTTACTTTAGCCCATCCAGCAGCAGCCATTGCATTAAAACCACCATATTCCCACGGTGTCAAACCCTCATCCACTTCTACTTGTGTAGTACCGGCACTTACACCTGCCTTCCACCACGGAGCATAAGAAGTGGTATTACTTTTCATTGGAACTCCCATAGCACGAGGGAAAGTCATGTAAGAGTCGCCAAGAGCACTGATCATTTGACTCTGACCACCCACATTGTACTTACCCACACCAACATCACTGCCCTGATATGAAACGACAGGATCAACATTCAAAAGACCGTTAGGATTAAAACTATCCACAGGACGACATGACGACATTGAGCTTTCAGTCCACTCATCGTTAGTAACAGGATTGGATATAGTTACCAGAGCACACAAAATCGTACTTGCAGTACCATCTGGATTGAGCGGTGTTCCCCATATCCATTTATCATGTACGGTAGCCTTGATCCATATTCTATTCCCATCTACAATATAATCGTCACTACTAAGACCTTTAGTATTAATTTGAGTTTGACCACCATCAAACATGACCATTGGCTGTACTTTACCAGTCAAATCCTTAAAGCGATCTGCTTGTGCGCTTGGATTAGGTATGCCTAAAATGTCGGAAGCATTCTGCCAGAGTAAGCCAGCACTAGCCCATCCACCATCAGTAGAAACTTCATCGCTATATATAACCTCTCCAGTCTCAGAGTCTCTAGATATACAAACTGCTGTCCCTATCGTAAAACCTGCAACAAATTGTTTACCATAGACTTGAGATGCATAAGAATTTAACCAATGGTGCAAAGCCTTGGCGTCTCTAATACTGCTAGACGCTGGATCGCCAGTATTATCATTATCTGGAGCATTAATCTTAGCATCTTGAACTGCATTTGGAGCCCATTTTTTACTGTCAAAAGGAATCGATAAACTCAGACTGTCCCTTAAATATTGCAGAAGAACGCTGCTCGGTTCAGTACCGCTTAGAATATATGCTTGAAAGCTTTCATAGTCACCTGCCGCAGCACGTAATTCATTTTCACCAACCCAACCGAATGTGAAACCGGTGGGGGTGGAAAGAGTTAAGTTAATAGCGCGAAAGTCTAATTCTACCTGCCATCCATTTGGTTGGCCTGTATGAAAAGATTTGAGTAAAAATCCTTGTGTATTCCATCCCCAAAAAGGAGTCATATGATTTGAATTCCAACACTGATAATATTGTTTAACTTTTCCACCAATAAGCAATACATTGTTAACTTCTGAACGTAGCTCTTGGCCTATAGCGTTACTAATAACTTGCCCGTTATGATCTTCATTTACAAACTTATAAATTGCGCCCAACGCCGGAACATTCTGTCTTGTTATAGTAACAACCTTAATAATACCTACCGGCATTCCAGCCGCATTACTCATATTAGGATCTAATAGCTCAATATAATAATCACATCCAGCGTCCTCACAAACCTGATTGATAAGGTCAGTTAAAGACATAGTAGGCCCAATAAGACGATAATTATAATCAGACAAAGGAATGTCTGAAATATCTAAAATATATTGAACACCTGCAAGTTCCAACCCTTTACAGTATACTGGATTTGAACTTTCACCTCCACCTACTAAGTCTTGCAGAGAATGTCGAATCAAAGGCCATGGAATACCACGAGCTGTTTTTCTAGAGCCACCAAACCCATGAGCCATAGAACCAAAAACTGCGTTACCATAGAAATTTTGACCGCAATTTCCAGTTAAAAATTCTAAATGGGCATATACATTAATTATGTTCTTAAGTTTAACATCATCTTGATAGTTATCTAAGATAATTTGGGCATTATCCAATATAGGATGAGGAGAAATAAGTTTTATGGTATATAGAAGACCATCGGAACCAGCTCTAGTATTCCATGATTGTATCAACCCGGTAAAACTAAAGTCTCCATTTTCGTCACCAATTTTAAAGGTGTGAGCTGAACCAACAAGAGGCTGAATAAAAACTTCTGCGCAATCTGCAACTAGATTAATTGTAACCTCAGAGCTTTGCGCTCCCCATCCTGCCGAAGCACTAAAATCAACAACGCTACAGCCAAGAAACTTAGCTCCCGGAATAGTTGGACATGCCATATTTAAACGCTCCTAACTAATCTAACATTCTCCAATTTCCCAAGACATACTTTTAGTATAATGTCCATTTTGTGGGTTCCAAGTTTCAGTTGAGCTAGTAAGAAATCCACCCGGAGGAGTTGTAAATAAAGTATTATATTGGTTTCCCCAACTCGTAGGCCTAGCACGACTTCCAGCAGTAATTGCTTCAGGTTTATATAGTACATCAACAGAAACACTTTCGGTTTCAGGTCCTGTAGTATTTAAGTTCTGCAACAATGGCCCTTTATCTCCTCTACCTAATATGGTAATGGAAGCATATAAGTCAGGCCTATGATTATAATTTATTGTAATAGTTTCACTTATTGCATTTGTATCTACAAAGTCCAATCTATCGTTATATGCATAACTATATGAAACAGTACCGGCTATAGGATTATAGCCAACAGAAGCACCTAAAGGTACTAGATGTAACAAATAAGGGTGAGGGCGAATCGACTTATGCGCTAGATGCGAGTTGGTCACCGCGTTCACAGCCCTCGAGTATAGTCCATTGTGAGTATGGTCCCATTTAGTCTTCGCTACTTTAAATTTATCCTCACCATCCTTGGCTGAAGTAGGACATCCTGAGTTAGAAATATCGTCAAATCCTCGAATTGTACCATTTATCGTTACGGTAGTATAGGGGCTATCGGATAAAGACTGCTCCACAGTAGCTTCAAAATCTTCTATAGTCCCACTATTAGAAGTTGGTAAAACCACAAATGTTTGCGATCCATTACAAGACCCGTCCGCTTTATTAACAGATATAGTTCTAAAACTATTTCTTATATCCTGCCCGTCCATGCACATGGTGCCGCTAAAATAGTCAGTAAATTCGCTTTCATCAGTCAAGACACCTGAAACATAGTCACGAGCACGTTGCCATGGGTGGATATAATTCTCCTCTCCTGCTACATCTGGGCTCGCCGGTAAGGAATCTCCTTGTGCTGATACATTTCTGGTAATACGAAAAACAGTAGGGAAAGTCTCACCCCATACAGGATCAGGACTTGCGTTTGCTACTCTTTCATCTAAAAATTCAATGCTTGTCTCATCCGAAAGTGACACAAGGCGCGCCGCAGACAAATCCCCAATACCATTTTCTAATCCTACACAATCACCACTGGTGCCACTAAGACTAGCCATTTCTAAGTTAATAGTATAGTCAGCACGACGAACATAATTATCACTTGCGTTATTTATATCAATACTAACTACTTTAGGATAACCGCTAATAATAGAATCAGTATCATCACATTGTAATAATAATAATTCAAAATCTTTTTTAAAAGCATCTCTTAATGCATAAGTGTCATCCCAGACGGTAGTCAAGCCCCCCTTATTATCTGATAGATCTATATCTGTAGGAAGTATATGACCGTTAAGTACTAGGACGTATTTGCTAGATAGACCTGTATTGGAAGGAGTCTTTATAACTGTTTTATTAACAGTAAATAATGGTCGGGGATCTAAGCTATAATCCCCATATGAAAACGTAATTCCGTCGCCTGCTGGCATTGAATTGCCCTTTATAAATAAGTTTTAAATTTATTAATTACTTAACTACCAGCTCTTATCCTATCATAGTAATGTTTGGATTAGATAGTGCATTAGATGCTGGATTAGTACCAGTATTACCATCAAGAGTGCTACGAGCATCTGGCTGAATAGCATTCTCAACCGCAGTTTTAATTTCTTTTCTCATTTCATTAACAATATTGCTTCTCAATTTTTCCAACAAATCACCACCAGTTAAGTGTACCGTAATAGCTCCTAGCTGTGCTGACATTTCAATTTTTGGTGGAATAACATCCTTAAATGCTGCTCTAATTTGGTCAGCAACGTCAGTACCTCCCGTATTAAATGCGGTTGTAATCTTCTTTGCAAATGCGTCTCCTTTTAGTAACTCTTCAATATTACCTCCAGCAGCTCCAGCAACACCCGGTGCCTGATGACCACTACGACGTTGCATTGGTGATGGTGGTGGTCCATTTGCCGCGCCCTGAGGACGAAGCGGCACGTTTCCACCCACATCCAAAGGCACCTGAGACCCAGTAACATTGAGTAGCTTGTCCAGATACTCTTGATAATCACCTTCCCTACCCTGTCGCGTGAACGCTCTCAGTAAGGGATTATAGTTGCTAGACCACTGATCTTTATCGCTATAATGTTGACCCATGGCGCTATAAGCATCGGCGCTCATTCCCAGCGTATCCTCAAAAGTTACATGGCTATAATCTGGCAGCACGTTTCCACCCACATTAAAAGGCACCTGTGTACCTGCACCTGCACTCATCTGCTGGATGGGCCGCTGCATCGCAGGGGGGCGTGCCGATTCTAATTGTACAGCAGCAGGACCAGTAGGCGGCACATAATTTGGATGCCCCGGATCGAGTGCTGGGAGATTCGTCCAGTTACGCGCGTTTGGATCGTAGTCCGGGTCAGGAACATAGCCTTTGCCTTGCACATATTTGTCACCCAGCGCGGCTGCTGGGAGATTCGTCACCCACGGCTGATCAGTAGTATTTGAATAAAACTTCGGATCTGTTACTAGAAAATCGTTAAAGGCTCTCGGTTGATCCCCGGGTGCGGCCACCCGCCCCCCGAACTTTGTACTGGGCACACTGAATTGGCCAGTGTCGGCATCACCCGGGGTCAAGCCGAGGTCAGCCGGTGTCAGTGTCGCAGAACTGCGTGCCGATCCTCCCCACCGGGCTTTATTTTGATCTATGGCCCATTGGGGGGGAAGACCACCAGTTCTTCCAAATCTAGGAAGTTCAGATCCTCCTTTATACCTCTTAGGTCCAGCCATCGTCTTTTTTAGATGATCAATTCTATTTTTATATTGCTTTAAACGTTTCCCTTCCGACGAACTATGCCAATCTATATACTTAGAGGACTTTTTCCAAGACTCGGGATCGTTCGGGTCAAGATTTTTAAACTCATCGTCGCTAATAATACCCTTGTCTGTTTTAAGTTCCTCCAAAGTAGCAGCTCTCTTCTCTAGAGTTTCAAGAGTATTTTGCATTTTACGTTGACGTTCTGCCTCTTTTTGATCGTCAGTCATCGAATTTCTTAGTATCATCCGTCTTTTTTTATTAGATATTTGGCTTTGGCTTTTATTTATATTAACATTAGGATTAATTCGAGAGGCATTGATCATATGATTCAGCAAAGCTGTAGGATCATCAGGCCCTATCATAGCACCACTTCCAAGCTGCCCCCTATTATCTTGAGACTTAGTTGGATGAGCTTGATCTGGAAGTCCCTTATCTTTTAACTCATCCGCGACTCGTTTTTTACTATCGTCCCATTTCTTCATATCTGGACTAGGGTCTGCTGGAGTATCCGCCTTCGTACGAATGTCGTCTGGAGGTAGAACTGTTCGGGGATCATCAGTATCCACAATCAATCTACCGTCCTTATCAACCACAAAGCCCCAATCACTAGGCTTATATCGCATCTGAGGCCCATCATCATCTTCACCAACAGATGTGGCGGTTCCGAAAAATGGTTTTGGTCCGGGTTCGAGTTGTACAGGAGCACTTGGATGAGGTGCTGATACTGGTGTTGGAATTTGGGGAGAAGAATCATCACCACCACAAACACATTTCTTAATTGTTCGTAATAATTTAGTCAAGTCTGAGCAACACTTATCGCTTATAGCACCTGAAGGAAGACTAGGTATCTCATCAGCCGTCGAATCAGGCGGATACCGTCGCATAGTAGGTCCGTCTTGCTCATTAGGACGAACGGGAATCTCGACTGCGGGAACCGGAACCTCGACTACGGGAACCGGAACCTCAGGCATTTGAGAACGAGGCATAGGATCTGTTTGTGTGGGAACGACAGGCTCCTGAGGCACTTGAGCGCGAGGCATAGGATCTGTTTGTGTGGGAATGACAGGAACATCCTCCGGTTGCTCAGCGGGGCGAGGCTTAGGTCTCCATCCGGGTTCGCTAGTTGGATCTCTTGGCTTAGATGATGTAACAGGCTCCCGCATCATGCGCTTTTGATTTATATCACCGCCGCCCAACGCATCTCTTTCTTTTATTTGTTGGTGTGTTAGAAGGTTTCCTTCTGCATCCGTATTCTCCCTAACCCAGTCAGGAAGATTCTCTCGCATATACTCAGGATAGTCCTCATACATTACCCGCCTCCGCGCTTCTTCTTTCTGCCTTTGTTTCTCACTCCTTTTGTCAGCGAATCGTTTTGCGGCAGCGTTTGTTAGATCCCTCTGCTCTGCATCATACTCCTCACGCTCTTCGGGCGACATCTTATCAAGTATCTTCTTCCATTGGGCGTCGTAATCAATATCTGACTGTGGCGTCGCCAAAATATTCCAATCGAGCAAAAATTGTTCTATTGGGTGGGTTGCAAAGGTCGGGGTCGACACCAAGGTGGGGTCTTCCTTAAGTCCATCGAGCCACTTCCATTCTTTCTTAGTATGGAGCGTACTACCAAAATTATCAGTCCTTATTTCTGCCATAGAATCAACTACACTAACAATTCTAAACAATCCTCTAGCTAATTTTCCAACCCCTTTCTCTACTATATTCAGATCTTTCATCATGCGCTTTTGATTTATATCACCGCCGCCCAATAATTGGTCTAAGCCTAGATCTCTTGTTGCTCCTCCTCCTTCCTCAAACAGTTTCTGAGCCCTGTCGAGCGCGTCATAATCGAGACGGTGGGGATCGAATTTCATCCCATCATCTATTGGTGGTCCTTTTTGTTCGAGTTCCAAACGACCCGAAGGACCTATACTATATTTATCACGAGCTATCCATTCATCTCCTGTTCCACCCTTACCAATTCTACTTCTTGGATCTGTAACACCTCGCAACCTTCCAAACTGATCTACCTCGTCTGGATTTTGTGTAAGCGTAGTCGGCCCCATACCCGTTATATTAAATGGAAATGGCGGATGCTCATAGGGATCTGGATTTCTCACGGCATCAATGTTTGTACCTTCAGTAGTCATCCGCGAAGAAGGTGAGGGCCTACCTCTGTGGGAGCGACTCTTGCCATCCTTATCAACACCGACACCCCGGAAAAACTTGTAAAAGTCTGGATCTTGCTCTTCTATTTTAGGATCAATCTTATTAGTTATGGGGTCAAAGGCGTCATTTATGGATCCCCCCAACACGTCATCAACTTTACCTATTCCTTTTTTTACAAGTTCCTTTCCTCCTTCCTCTCCCAGTCTTTTACCTATCTCTGTAAAAGTTCTGGGGATGTCATCGGGTAGAGGATGACCCTTTTTAGCACTACCCGGCATCGCCTTCCAAATTTGCCTAGCAACTTTTAAAACAGAATCGAGGACTCTGCTACCTATCTGTATACTACCTGTTGTCGTAGCATGACTTAACAGCTCGCCCACATCTGCCGCTAAAAGTGATGAAGACGATGCCGTGTCCGCCGTGTTCGTCTCAACCTCCGACATATCCCGTTCCTTCGTATTTGCCTGTCTCCATCCGGGTTCGCTTCGCCCCCCGAACTTTTTTTCATACCAATCCGGGTCACCCGAAGGACCTACTTTCTTCGATTT
>LULM01000016.1_pt1 | contig 64499 bp, 56 predicted proteins | sample 728151 | NCBI WGS metagenome assembly LULM01 (sample SAMN03860289, study PRJNA289734) | marine metagenome | biome: seawater column; feature: ocean; material: water; isolation source: Red Sea water column Station 149 - depth 200m | place: Saudi Arabia: Red Sea | collected 2011-10-15 | depth 200 m
AAAGCTATAGTCACGTTGTGTACGTTTAACTCGTTGTTCTCGTTTATGTTCCATAAAATAAGTCTCTTAAGGTGTAAACTTATTTCAGGACGGGACACAGATAGCAATAAAAAAAGCGCCCCTTGAGTCGCTTTTTTTAAAATATACTTATTCACATATTAATTGGTCGTCGTTTGCGTCGCATCGGCATTTGGGGCATCCACTTGCGTAGATGCTTGTGTTGTGGTCTCAGTCAAACCACCACCCAATGTTTTATACAGCTCGATTTGGCTATTGATATTTAATTGACGGAGTGCCAACAAACCTTGTTCTGCTGCATAAGCATTACGCTGTGCATCCAATACGGTCAAATAATTATCCAATCCTGCACGATAGCGTGCTTGGGACAGTTGATACGTCTTATTTGTGGCTTGAACTAATCTGCGCTGTGCAGCGATGCGATCATCGATATTGGCACGGGTTGCCAATACATCATTCACTTCACGGAATGCCGTTTGAACCGCACCTTCATAATCTGACAATGCAATTTTTTGATCAACTTCTGAGATGCTCACATTGGCACGACGAGTACCATAGTCAAAGATTGGCAAGTCAATACTTGGACCAACACTCCAAACAAATGAACCTGATTTAAACAAATCGCTTAAATCTGTAGAGGCGTATCCTGCAGATCCAGTCAAGCTAATCGTTGGGAATAATCTTGCCTTTGCCGCACCGATATTGGCACCAGCTGCACGCAGTTGATATTCCGCAGACTTAATGTCAGGACGATTAACCAATAATTCACTTGGTAAGCCAGCACTCAATACTTGGTTATCAGTAATGCGAACCACTGCTTTGTCAGGCAATAGACCATCGGGTACAGTTTGCCCGACCAAAAGATTCAACGCATTTTTCTGCTGTTCAATTTCTGTCTTATAGCTTGCAACATCACCACGTGCTGTTTCCACAGAGATTTGCGATTGACGCAACGGTATCTCGCTATCTAAGCCGACATCAAAACGACGTTTGTTCAGATCATAAGAATCTTGTTGCGCTTTTAAAGTTTGCTCAGCAAGTTTTAAATTTTGTTCAGCAAATGAAATTGCCGCCCATGCTTGTGCAACCTGTCCAACCAATGCCACCTGAGTCGCATCACGAGCGGTTTGCGTCGCAAAGTAACTTTCAAGTGCAGCATCTTTTAGACTTGCAACACGCCCCCAAAAATCAAGTTCATATGCCGTTACCCCAAGCCCTGCACTGTAAGTTGTGTAAGGATCTGGAGCAGTTGCCGTTTCTTGACGGGTCACGCTACCACTCGCACCCACTGTTGGCAGTTGGTTGTTGCGAGTGATTTGATATTGATATTGTGTTCTTTCAATATTCAGCGCCGCAGTGCGTAGGTCACGGTTATTTTCTAAAGCAAGTGCGATCACCTGCTCTAAACGTTCATCCGCAAAATATTCTCGATAACCTTGTGACGCAATCGATGGCGAACCATCTTGCGCCAGTGCGGTGAACTCTTGTGGAATATTTGGCTCTGCCGCAGGCACAGCAGGCTTCATGCTTTGACATGCAGTCAGTGATACCGCCAATACAGTCAATGCAAAACCTCGTCCGATCATACTATTCATCATTGTCATGACATTATTCCTGTGTTGTGGTAGTTGCAGCTTTGGGTTTTGCTTTGTACTTAAACATGCTACGCACGATCACGTAGAAGACTGGGATAAAGAATACGCCTAAGAAAGTCGATGTCAATACACCACCAAGTACACCAAAACCAACAGAGTGCTGACTGTTTGCACCTGCTCCGCTAGAGAGTGCCAATGGCAATACACCAAAACCAAATGCCAAGGTTGTCATGATAATTGGACGCAAACGCATTTTCGCCGCATGCAAAGTCGCTTCGATGAGTTCTTCACCTTGCTCTTGAAGCTCTTTGGCAAATTCAACAATCAAAATAGCATTCTTAGCAGACAAACCAATCACCGCAATCATCGCCACTTGAAAGTAGATGTTATTGGATAAGTTTGGATCGCCTTTGATCATCATACCAAGTAGGGTCAAACCGACTGCACCCAAAATACCGAGTGGCACAACAAGTAGCACAGAAAATGGAACAGACCAACTTTCATACAGTGCTGCCAAACAGAAGAAGACAATCAATAAAGATAAGGCATAGAGCATTGGCCCTTGACTACCCGCTTCTTGTTCCTCAAGAGACAAACCTGTCCACTCAAGTGCATAGCCTTCCATGCCCATTTCAGGCAACTTGTCCACCATCTCTTGCATCGCTTGCATAGCAACACCTGAGCTGACACCTGGTGCAGCGCTACCTTGAATGTTTACCGATGACACACCGTTATAACGCTCAAGACGTGGCGAACCGTACGCCCACTCACCTGTAGCAAAGGCTGAGAATGCAATCATGTCACCTTGATCATTACGGACATACCACTGGTTTAAATCTTCAGGCATCATACGAGATGCAGACTCACCTTGCACGTAGACACGCTTGACACGACCACGATCAATAAAGTCATTGATATACGAACCACTCCACGCAATACCCATGGTGCTATTGATGTCAGCAAAGCTCACACCCAATGCTCCTGCTTGCGCTTGATCAATATTGATCTTGTATTGTGGTGTATCTTCTTGACCATTCGGACGCACACCAGTCAAACGCTCATCTTGCGCAGCCATACCGAGCAATGCATTTCGTGCATTCATCAACTCTTCATGACTTTGACCATTCAATGCGGTCAATTGCATGTTAAATCCTGAGGCAATACCAAGCTCAGGCATTGATGGCAACTGAATCGGCATAATATAAGATGCTTCAGGAATGGTCATATTCAGTGCCATTGCACGTCCGATGATCGAGGTAATTTGCGACTCTTCCGAGCTACGCTCTTCCCAATCTTTCAAACGAATAAAGCCGATACCCGCATTTTGTGCCACACCTGTAAAGGAGAAGCCCGCAACGGTGAAGATAGACTGCACATGATCTTTTTCTTGACCAAGGTAGTAATTTTCCATTTTGGTGTTAACTTCAATGGTGCGATCAAGTGATGCATTCGGTGGCAATTGCACCAAACTAATAATCACGCCCTGATCTTCATCAGGTAAGAAGCCTGTTGGTAGATTTTTATAACCGATAAATAACAGCGCACATACCGCCACAAAACCAATGATTGGTACAATCAAACGCTTGGTCAAGAAACCCACTGCTTTTTGATAACGCAATGACAAACGATCAAACCAATTATTAAAACCACGGAAAAAACGTGCAAAAACATTATTACTTGGTTTTTTATTTGGATCATGTTGTTTGAGCATCGTTGCACAAAGTGCTGGTGTGAACGTCAATGCAACGATCAACGACAATGCCATCGCAGTCACCAAGGTCAACGCAAACTGACGATAAATCACCCCTGTCGAACCATCGAAGAACGACATTGGAATAAATACTGCTGCCAAGACTGTGGTAATACCGATCAGAGCACTGGTGATTTGATCCATGGATTTTTCCGTGGCAGTGACTGGATCGGTGTGATCCTCGGTCATGACACGTTCAACGTTTTCCACGACTACGATTGCATCATCGACTAACAAACCAATCGCCAATACCATTGCAAACATGGTCAATGTATTGATACTAAAGCCAAACATGTTGATCACGGCAAAAGTTCCCAATACCACCACAGGTACAGCAAGTGTGGGAATAATGGTTGCACGCCAGTTCTGCAAGAACAAGAACATCACGATAAATACTAAGGCCACCGCTTCGATCAAAGTATATACCACACTCTCAATCGACAATTTCACAAACGGCGTGGTATCAAACGCAATATCATCCTTAAGACCACTTGGATAGTTCACACGAAGCTCTGTCAGCTTTTCCTCAACAGCTTCTGCCGTATCTAAAGCATTCGCACCAGTCGCCAATGTGATCGCAATACCACCTGCAGGCTTACCATTGTAGCGAGAGTCAAACATGTAACTGTCTGAACCCAACTCAACACGTGCAACATCTTTGATACGTACTTGCGCACCATTGCCTGCATTTTTCAAAAAGATATTTTCAAATTCTTCAGGGGTTTGCAACAAGCTTTGTGCAGTCACGGTCGCATTGATCGCCTGTCCATCAACCGCAGGCGCACCGCCCAATTGACCGACCGCAACTTGTGCATTCTGTGCTTTGATCGCAGCCGCAACATCAGATGGATTAAGCTGAAAACTTGCTAGTTTGCCTGGATCAAGCCAAATCCGCATCGCATACGAGCCACCAAATACTTGAATACTACCTACACCTTGCACACGGCTAAGCGGATCAGACAAGTTAGAATTCACATAATCTTTAATATCTGAATCCGTCATTGAGCCATCAGGTGAATAGAATGCAATCACTTGCAAGAAGCTACCACCACCTTTGCTCACCGTCACACCCTGACGTTGTACATCTGCAGGAAGTAAAGCTGTTGCAGATTGCAATTTGTTCTGCACTTGAACTTGTGCAATATCAGGATCTACACCCTGTTCAAAATTCACCTCAATAGTCGCTTGACCATTGTTGGCACTATTTGATGACATATAGCGCAAACCATCCAAACCATTCATTTGTTTTTCAATGATTTGGGTTACAGTATTTTCAACCGTGGATGCTGATGCACCTGGATAGGTCGCCGTAATGGTCACGGTCGGTGGCGCAATCGTCGGATACTGAGCAATCGGCATACCTGTTAAGGTCATGATACCTGCCAGCATGATGATGAGCGCAATCACCCACGCAAAGATCGGGCGATGAATAAAAAACTTAGCCATTTAACACCACCCCTTATGTATTTGAAGTAGTTGTTTGTTCAGGTTGCGTACTCTGAGCCTCTGTACCCGCTTCAGCATTTTGAGCATTTGGCTGTGCCCCCTGCTCTGCTTGACCTTGCGCTCCGCCCTGCTGTGTTTGCACTTTTTGTGCATTAGGGTTGTACATGCTTGGTTTTACATCTTGCCCTTCTTTGACCTTCGCAACACCTTCGACGATGACTTTATCACCAGCCTTTAATCCTTTGGTCACGATCCATTGTTGATCTTTTAGACCTGAGGTTTCGATCGAACGTGTTTCCACTTTGTTTTCAGCATTCACAACCATGACTTGCGCTGAACCTGTTGGTGTACGAGATACTGCAACTTGAGGCAGCAAGTACGCATTCGGCACAATACCCTGCACCACTTGTGCGGTCGCAAACATACCTGGTAAAAGAAGTTGATTTGGATTCGAGAAGACTGCACGAAGTGTTACAGAGCCTGTCTCAGGGTCAACACTCGCATCAGAGAATGCCAAGTTCCCTTCGATTGGATAAGTGCTACCATCTTCAAGCTTCAACTTCACTTTGGTGTTATTACTTTGATCCAGATCACCATTGTTCATGCCTTGACGCAAACGCAATAGCTCAGCACTTGATTGACTGATATCGACATAGATCGGATCAAGCTGTTGGATCGTCACTAGTGGATCAGCTTGGCTTGCGGAAACCAACGCACCTGCTGTCACAGAAGAACGACCTGTTTGACCAGAGATCGGCGCACGTACTGTTGAATAGCCCAAGTTGATTTGTGCATTTTTCAATGTCGCACGAGCGGCTTCCAAATCTGCTTCTGCTAATCGCACTTGCGCAACGATGTCATCATATTCTTGCTTAGATACCGCATTGCTTCCAACAAGTTGACGATAACGCCCTTCCGTTGTACGAAGCGCATTTAAGTTTGCCTGTGCACGGCGCTCAGCAGCTTTAAAATTATCGACGCTCGCACGATTGGTACGATCATCAATCTCATAGAGCGCCTGACCACGACGAACATAGCTACCCTCTGTAAACAAACGCTTCAAGATCACACCACTGGCTTGTGGGCGAACTTCAGAGATTTGATATGCCGATGTACGACCTGTCATCTCCACCACATTTTCAACACTCTGTGGCTGAGCAACGATCACACCGACTTGCGCTGGAGGCATTTGTTGAGCAGCAGCACCTTGTGCGGCTTGTTCAGAATCTTTACTACAACCAACCAAGGCCAGTGTTACGGCTAAGGTACATGCACTGAGCACAGGTGCCCAATTTTTTGCCGTTCTCATTTATTCACCTCTAACTAAAATATTAAAAACTAGGATATTTAAAACTCAGACACTTGAAACCAAAATACATAAAACCAAGGTACTAAAAAATGAAGCAATCAATCATATTGCTTCATCCAGAATTTGCTGATCAATTGCGTAGATAAAATCATCATTAACACCGCAACAATCCAGCCTGCCAATACATCTGTGGGATAATGTGCGCTGAGATAGACTCTAGACCATCCCATCAACACTGCCCAAATAACAGCAATCGCAAAAACCCAATATTTCAAGCCTTGTTTGCTACTTAAAACTATGACCAATATTATCGCAAGCATTGCAGCATATGCACTATGCGCACTCGGAAAAGCACTACCGTAAGTTTCAACCAGTATACCCTCTTCGATAAATGGTCGAGCTTCGATAAAAGGTCGAGGTCTTCCAAATAGCCATTTTAGTGTCCACGTCACCGCAACCGTAGATGCAAAACCCAACACCAAAATCAAAGCTTGCCGTGTTTTGTGCTGTACCAAACTATAAGCTAAGAAAATAAATGCAATAATTGCAGTGCCATACAGACTACCAACATGTGCTAAAAAGATAGCACCACGCTCCAGAAAGTCCGTATCAAACTGCTGAACCCAAGTAATCAGATGCTGATCAAAAACATTGTGCGGATCAAAAGACACCAATAACATCAGCATCAATAAAATCAAAACGAGCAGTATAAAAAACAACAACATATGCAATCTACCTGCATTCTAACGCACAAATTTTACAGTCAGATGTCCCATGCCACTATCGACCTGATGCAAAGTGTACTCATCAGTACACTTATTTTCAAGCACTCTACTTCCAAAATAACAAATTTATTCGACTAATTTTGTATATTTTATATTTTTTGTGAAATATTTAACTTGGTAAAATTTAAGCAAAAAAATAGAGCATCCTTTTGGACGCCCTATTTTCGCACTAATTAAATTGATTGTACTTGATCAAAAGACCAAACATTCAATCCATCAAAATTAGTTCACCATATCTGCAACTGCTGCACGCTCTTCTTCAAGTTCGTTTAATGTATGGTTAATACGCTCACGGCTGAATTCGTCAATCTCAAGACCTTCAACGATTTTGTATTCGCCATTTTCACAAGTCACAGGGAAACCGAACATCACGCCTTCAGGGATACCGTAAGAACCATCAGAAGGAATACCCATGGTTACCCATTTGCCGTTGGTGCCAAGCGCCCAATCACGCATGTGATCAATCGCAGCATTTGCAGCAGATGCAGCAGATGACAAACCACGTGCTTCGATGATCGCCGCACCACGCTTACCAACTGTAGGCAAGAATACGTCTTTGTTCCAAGCCGCATCGTTGATTTTGTCTTTCAAGCTTTCGCCATTCACATGTGCAAAACGGTAGTCTGCATACATGGTTGGAGAGTGGTTACCCCAAACGGTCATGTTTTCAATGTCAGCAACCGCAACACCTGCTTTTTGCGCAACTTGCGTCAAAGCACGGTTGTGGTCAAGACGAAGCATTGCAGTGAAGTTTTTCGCTGGAAGATCTGGTGCAGATTTCATTGCGATATACGCATTGGTGTTTGCAGGGTTACCTACAACCAATACTTTCACGTCACGGCTTGCAACTTCATTCAATGCTTGACCTTGACCGATGAAGATTTCACCGTTGACTTTCAACAAGTCAGCACGTTCCATACCAGGACCACGTGGACGAGAACCAACTAACAACGCATAGTCTGCATCTTTGAATGCCACTTTAGGATCATCAGTACCAACCATGCCTGCCAACAATGGGAATGCACAGTCATCAAGCTCCATCATTACACCTTTAAGCGCTTGTTGAGCTTTCTCAACTGGGATTTCAAGCAATTGTAAAATAACAGGTTGATCTTTACCTAGCATTTCACCGCTTGCGATACGGAATAATAAGCTATAACCAATTTGACCAGCTGCGCCTGTGACGGCAACACGAACAGGTTGCTTCATGTAATTATCTCCAATTGAGAGGTTCGTTCACACGGATTAAGAATTGACCAAGGATTTAAATTGGTCGTTTCTTGTTAATCTTAAATTTTATAAACGGGCAAGATTGTACTCTATCCACAGTTTTCTTGCATCTAAAAGACAATGATTTTCAACAAAAGTTGTAATAAAAAATCAAAACGATCCGCTATATGTATAAAAAAATTTTTAAAATGGGTGCGTTAAATTTGAAATGAATGCGTAAAAGGCTGACACTTCAATTATCGAATGTGTACGAATCTATTAATAAGAGCCTTTAATTAACACTTGAGATGGACAGGTGCTCCGTTGTTGGATGTGACAGGCTTGGTACTTGCCATTTGAACGGTAGCAGACTTTGACATCAGTCAGCAGATTGGACACGCCACCTTCACCACGACAATCCATCTTTAAACTTGAAGAACTCAGTCCAGAGTTGAGTTGATAAAATTGATTTTCAACTTTTGATCGGCTCACTCGTATTGTCGTCGGCGAAGTCACTTCTGAAGGAATTTTCAACTGTTCTGCGAATGCGACAACTTTTCGAAAATATTGACTTGCATTCATCGACACGCAGCCACCGACTGATCGCCAAAGTCGTGCTTGTGATGCTTCATCAGGGATCAAGCGCATCAGTACACGCTTTTGTATTGGAGATAAATTGACAGCACTTGATGTTTCACAACGACTTGCATCAACACCTTCAGGAAATAAACCCAAAACAGTCAGCGAATATCCTTCCAAACATTGTCGGGTTCGCTTTTGCAAGGGATCAACATGACACACGGCTGGTGAGAGTTCAATATGCAAAACATAGCTTTTCGGTGCAGCATAGGCACTAGATATTTTCGATAAAAGGATGATAAACAGAAATGCAGCAACGAACCGAAATATACTTGGAATCAAAGCTGTAACAGCTTCGATTACTGAGTGATTCAAATCATAATAACGTTGCATGTTATTCATCATCTTCATAAGGCATCACACCACATTAAAACTGCTGTGGTACGGGATACATCAAGCGACTAATCGACTGATTCCCCTGCCCTAAGACCACGCCATAGTGCATGGCATTTTCCATGACATGCTTAACGTAATCTCGTGTTTCCAAGATCGGTACGGACTCTGCGTATTGATCTGCTTCGAGCTTTTGAATCTCAGGCTGCCAACGACGTGCACGATTCGGTCCTGCATTGTAGCCAGCGGTTGCCACCACAGGATGACCACTAAGCTGACCTTGAATCATACTGAGATAATAGGTGCCATAGCGGATATTGGTATTCATATTCGATAATGCACCACTATCGTAGCTTTCACCCATCTGTCTGGCGACTAGACGTGCCGTATCAGGCATGATTTGCATCAACCCACCCGCACCAACATGTGAACGTGCACCGACATTGAAGCGACTTTCTTGACGCATCAAACCATATGCCCAAGCAGGATTAATACCGACTGCATTACTATAATTAGTAACGGTGGATTGATACGGTGTTGGATAGCGTAATGCATAATTATGACGCTTCTCTGTACGATCCGCCGCATAGATTGCCCGATCATACCACTGCATATCGTTCGCACGTTTGGCTGCCGCCAAGATCAAACCATCATCATGTTTCAGATAAGCTTGGCGCACTGCCCAGTTCCATTCCCGATTGATGTAGCTATCGGGTGCATCAATATTTCGCAGTGCAAAAGCACGTTGAAAATGAATATCTTTGGCAAGACGTGAAAAATCACTTGGTGTCGGTTGATAGGCTTGTGGGAAACTAGAATAATTCTGTTTCAAACGCGCCTTGGCAAGCAGACCATGATAATCATCTTGCGTGGCGATCTTTTGGTAGACTTGTTGCGCATAGGTTTTACTTTTAGCATCACTGCGCTGTTCACTTGCACGAGCCAGCCAATATTGCCAACGAGATTCTTGTTTTTGTGTATCAGTCATCGCATCAACAGCACGAATCACGCCTTCCCATTTGCCAAAGCGAATGCTCTGACGTGCATAAATTTCTGCTTCTTCAGGGCTAAATGGAAAGCCATAACTTTTATCAAAATAACTCGGCAATACTGCATTAAAATTATTCTTTAAAACTGTCGTTCCACCGATATATGCCACGGTACGATACAAATATTTTTGCACATCTTCTGGTACGCCTTGCGCCAAACGATCCACCATCGAGATTGCATTATTCAAATCACTATCCGCCAATCGACCTAAAGCAAAAATCAGATAAGCATGATCTTGCGCAGTAGCTTTTGGCGCATTCCACAGATAATTAATTGGATTGTTTTGAATTTGGTTCATCTGTGTTAACGACAATGGTGTACCCATTTTATTTGCCATAGCAAAAGCATGCCCAGAGTTGCCCGCACGAAGCATGGTAAATAAGCGCTGCTTTCGATCTTGGCTGGTCATCAACGGGCTATCGAGCATGATTCTCGCCAAGCCATTACATGACTCAGGTTGTGAGTCTGTGGTGAGCCACACTTTATTTTTAAATTCTGCTAAAACCAGTGGATCACCTGTACGTGCTCGAACTTGCGCTACGGCACAGGCTTCTGCATCATCTGCGTTAGTGACATAGCTCAGCACTGGCGCGGCAGAAGCAAAATCGCCTGCACGCACTTTTTCTTCGACATAATCCGCAGAGAGTTTTTCCGCCATTGCCGATTGTGGATAGCGACGGGAAAAAGAAATGATGGCTGATGATGGCTGTAATACGAGATTTTGATTGAGTTTCCAGTATTCGGGATAATAAGCCAAAACACTGTCTTGCATGGCATATTGGTACTGATCAAGTAGCGCAGCATTACCACCACTACTAACACGATAGGCTTCGTTAAAGACCTCATCAGATGCTTCACTTGGTGCACTACCACAACCCGCCATAGTCGCAACCACAAGACTTTGAATAGATCGCTTCCAAGTCAAACCTAAAGCCAAACCACTTCGATTTTTACCTGAAAAAAAATCTAAGTCAGTATTACGCATCAATGGGGATTCCTAAAATTATTCACTTAATCAATCACTGAAATATAAAAAACTCACTTCTCATATTTAGTCATTTGTCTAGTTAGTTGCCTGTTTAGGCTTTTGTTTGGTTGAATATGGGCGATATGAGATTGAATACAATCTCAAAAAGATGATCGCTGAATCAATCAACTCGTTATCACAATTCAGTGACATTCTAAAACAGCAACAGATCAAATTGTTTTAGTGTTATGTAAATTCTTATCCTTTAAATGCGCCGTTTATTACAAAAAATTTAATCCCGCACAGCCGAAATCCAAATAAACTGCTAGAATATGCGCCTTTCATTTTTTCATGTGAAAATTGCTTAACATTTTGTTGAGATGTTTTCATATTTGATAGAGGATTAAAACCTTCATGACGGTTCAAACCTTCATTCCTACTGCACGTGCTGCCGCAGAAAAAACTGCATCCCAGCCATCGCATCCTGCTGATCTCGTTCAAGCGAGTTTTGATCAAGCTGATTTCCAAGATACTATGGTGAAAAAGCTCTATATCGAAACACAAGGATGTCAGATGAATGAGTATGACAGTCATCGTATGGCAGATCTTTTGGGTGATTCGCATGGCTATGTGCTCACCACCGATCCAAATGAAGCAGATATTCTACTGATGAATACCTGCTCAATCCGTGAAAAAGCGCAAGAAAAAGTTTTTAGCGGACTAGGACGTTGGCGCAAGCTCAAAGAACAAAATCCTGACTTGATCATTGGTGTCGGTGGTTGTGTGGCTTCGCAAGAAGGCGACACTATTCAGAAACGTGCGCCATATGTCGATATGGTCTTTGGACCCCAGACCTTGCATCGCCTACCGCAAATGCTCGATCAACACCATCAACAGATCGAAAAACCAAAAAGTGAAAAGATCAAACTGGTCGATATTTCATTTCCGGATATTGAGAAGTTTGACTTTTTGCCTGAGCCACGTGTCGAGGGCTTTAAAGCCTTTGTGTCGATCATGGAAGGCTGTTCGAAATATTGTTCATTCTGCGTCGTCCCTTATACACGTGGTGAGGAAGTATCTCGCCCATTAGATGATGTGCTAGCAGAGATTGCCACTCTCGCTGAAAAAGGTGTGCGAGAAGTCAATCTGCTTGGTCAAAATGTCAACGGTTATCGTGGTGAAACCTTTGAAGGTGAAATTTGCACTTTTGCGGAGTTAATTCGCCTAGTCGCAGCCATTCCAGGGATCGGGCGCATTCGCTATACTACCTCGCATCCACTTGAATTTTCAGAAGAACTCATCGAGTGCTATCGTGATCTACCACAGATGGTGTCGCATTTGCACTTGCCAGTACAAAGTGGTTCGAATGATGTGCTTAAAGCCATGAAGCGCAATCACAGCATTGATGTCTATATTGAGAAAATTGCCAAATTGCGTGCCATTCGTCCTGATATGCACCTCTCCAGTGACTTTATCATTGGCTTCCCGGGTGAAACCGATGAGAACTATCAGGAAACTTTGCAATTCATTAAAGATCTAGATTTTGATCATTCTTATAGTTTTATCTACTCAAAACGCCCAGGTACGCCTGCGTCTGAATTACCTGATGAAACGCCTGAATTGGTAAAAAAAGCCCGTTTGGCTGAAATCCAAAAAGTCATTAAACAGTCCAGTATTGATAAAACCGATGCCATGCTGGGTCGTACCGAACGTGTTTTGATCGAAAAAGTATCTGACCATCATCCACATATGTTGGTTGGCACTGCGGACAATACCCGTTTGGTCAGTTTTGAAGGTTCAGCGGATTGGATTGGTCAATTTGCCGAAGTGGAAATCACTGAAATTAAAACTTTAAATTTTGTTTATGGAAAACTCTTGAATCTTGAGTCGGACGTGGCGTAATGTATAGGGTATGTTGAGTCGGCACTGATGTGCCCTCCAGCATCCCCAGTCGTCATTCATCTCAAAAGGATTCTCATTTGACTGCCACCATTCGTCGCACAGTTCAATTCGCAGGCATTCCATTAGAACAATTAAAAAGCATGTTGGGCGCATATAACGCCCACTTGCGACAGATCGAACAAAGACTCCAAACCAATATCTCGCATCGTGGCGACAGTTTTTTTATCGAAGGCGACATGCCTCAGGTGGAACGTGCTGAAGTCATTTTACAGCGCCTTTTTGAAGAATCTGAAAGTACACAAAACATCAGCGCTGATCAGCTTCACCTGATCATTCAAGGCAGTCAAACCGAACGTGACTTTGAATTGGTCGGTGAAGAGTTAGAAGAAGCATCGATGGATGTATATCTGCAAACCCGCAAAGGTCGCATCAATCCACGTGGCGCTAATCAAAGTCGCTATGTACAACGTATTTTGCAAAGTGATATTTCTTTCGGTGTAGGCCCTGCAGGTACAGGGAAAACCTATCTTGCCGTCGCTGCTGCTGTCGACATGCTTGAACGCAACGAAATTCAACGAATTTTACTGGTGCGCCCTGCGGTAGAAGCAGGTGAAAAATTGGGCTTCTTACCGGGTGATCTTACTCAGAAAATTGACCCATATTTGCGCCCACTGTACGATGCCTTATATGAAATGCTCGGCTTTGAAAAAGTCGCCAAACTGATTGAAAAACAAGTCATTGAAGTTGCACCACTTGCCTATATGCGTGGTCGCACACTGAATCATTCCTTCGTTATTTTGGACGAAGCGCAAAACACCACACCTGAACAGATGAAAATGTTCCTGACCCGTCTTGGTTTTGGCTCACGTGCCGTGATTACAGGTGACATTACCCAAGTCGATTTACCACGTGGACAACAGTCAGGCTTAGCGCAAGCCCTGCGAATCTTGGAAAAAATTGAAGAAATTCATATTACACATTTCCATTCTCGTGATGTAGTACGCCATCAGTTGGTACAAAAAATCGTTGAAGCTTATGATGTTTTCGATGATCAACAACAACGTATCAGTGCAGAAAAACGTGCCGAACGCAAAGCCTTGCAAATGGCATTGATTGAAGCCAATGACTCTGCTGCCGATCGACAACATCGTTTTAAAGATACTGTTGGCAATAGCGAAGACCCTGAACTTGTAGAGCAAGAATCTCGTGACAATTAATCTTGCACTACAACAGGATTTTCAAAATCCTGAGCTTGTTTTAAATGAAGTAGCGCTTGCACAAATCATTGATACTGCGCTTACGCATTTAGATATGGATGAGCCAACGGAAGTCGGCATCGCTTGCGTTGATCTTGCAGAAAGTCACGAACTAAATCTGCAATATCGAGGCAAAGACAAACCGACCAATGTGCTGTCTTTTCCAAGTGATATTCCTGAAGAGATTTTGGATATGTTAGACGCTCAACCACTCGGTGATTTGGTGATTTGCATTCCTGTGGTGTTACAGGAAGCACAGGAACAACAGAAGTCACCGATCAATCATTTTACCCATCTCTTAGTACATGGTGTACTGCACTTGCTTGGCTATGACCATGAACTTGGCGAAGTGGAAGCTGAAGAAATGGAAAGTTTGGAAATTGAAATTTTAGCCAAACTCGGTATTACCAATCCCTATATCGCTTAACCCACCATTAAACATGAACATAAATAAATCCCCAACACTTGATTGGGGATTTTTTTATACGTGAAAACGCATTCCCATTTATTTAGATTTTTTTACACCCGCTTGTAGCAAAAGTTCACCTAAACCACCAATTTTTGGGCCTTGTGGTTTATTCTGCGGTTTTGCCTGCTTGTTTTGTGGACGTGCTTTTTGCTCAGGACGGTCATTACGTGGTGAACGCTTTTGCTCACCTCTATGTTCCTGATTGGTACGTACAGCTTTCGAATTGCTACTCGCCCCTTCTGCTTTCATACTCAAATTGACACGATTACGCTCAACATCGACTTGTAAAACACGTACTTGTACGATTTGACCTGGTTTCACGACTTTGTGCGGATCACTGACAAAAGTATTTGAAAGCTCTGAAATATGCACTAAACCATCTTGATGCACACCGACATCGACGAATGCACCAAAGTTGGTGACATTTGTCACTACACCTTCGAGTTTCATGCCTTCTATAAGTTGCGCCACTTCGGTAATATCTTCACGGAATTTCGCAGTGCGGAATTCTGGACGTGGATCACGACCCGGTTTCTCAAGCTCAGACAGTACGTCTTGCACCGTTGGCAAACCATATTGATCATTCACGAAATTCGACGCATCAATCGTGCTGATAATTTCGCTATTGGCGATAATGTCTTTTACCGTGGTGCTTTTACTTTCTGCAATATTCGCAACCAAAGCATAGCTTTCTGGATGAACTGCAGAGGCATCAAGCGGTTGATCACCACCCAAGATACGTAAGAAACCTGCTGCTTGTTCAAAGGTACGCTCGCCAAGACGTGGCACTTTTTTCAACCATTCACGGTTTTCAAAACGACCATTAGCTTTACGATATTCTACGATTTGCTGTGCAATCGACTTATTTAAGCCAGCAATATAACCCAATATCGCAGGCGACGCCGTATTCACATCGACACCGACCGCATTGACACAGTCTTCAACTACAGCATCAAGCGTTTTCGCTAAACCAGTTTGATTGACATCGTGTTGATACTGACCCACACCGATGGATTTTGGATCAATTTTCACAAGCTCAGCCAATGGATCTTGCAAACGACGTGCAATCGACACTGCGCCACGAATCGACACATCCAATTCAGGTAATTCTTGCGCAGCCAATTCACTTGCAGAATAGACCGACGCCCCTGCTTCACTGACGCTAACACGAGTGAGCTTTAAGTCTTCATTTTGCGCCATCATTTCAGCAATGACTGCTTCTGTTTCACGGCTTGCTGTGCCATTACCCACAGCGACTAAATCCACCTCGAATTCACGACAAAGACGAGCCAGTTCAGCAATCGAGCCTGCTTTATGTTCTTTCGGTGCAAAAGGATAAATTGTGCTATGCGCCAACACATCACCAGAGGCATTGACTACTGCTAACTTCACCCCTGTGCGAATCCCAGGATCGACACCTAGCGTGGTACGAGAGCCCGCAGGTGCAGAGAGTAGTAAATGACGTAGATTTTCTGCAAAGACATCCATCGCCTCCGCTTCGGCAGCAAGGCGTTTTTCTGTCAATAATGAATGCTCAATACTTGGACGGACTTTGGCGAGCCAAAACAATTTTGCTGTGTGTTTTAAAAAGTCTTGGCGAGCGGATGGTGCAACACTAGCCAAATCATATTCGGCTTCGATACGTGCCAACGCAGGTTCATCTTCACCATCAACTTTTAAGCCCAAGACATTTTCTTGGCGACCACGAAGCATAGCGAGTAAACGATGCGATGGCACTTTGTTTAAATTTTCTGAAAATTCAAAATAATCACGGAATTTTTTACCGACTTCTTTTTTCTCATCAGAAGCGACTGCACTTTTTAGAATTGCAGTTTTAGCAAAAAGTTGTTTGAGCTCAGCGGTCAGTGCAATATTTTGTGCCCATTCATCAATGATAATGTGTTGCACAGCATCCAGTTGACTATCAAGATCAGCATAGTCTTCATGGCTAAATTCAGCTAATGCCTCTTTTGGCTCAACTTCTGTATTTAAAATCTTCTCTGCAAACTCGCCCAAACCTGCTTCTTTTGCTTTAAAAGATTTACTGGTACGTTTTGGACGATAAGGCGCATAGATTTCTTCTAAAGCATTCTTCGTTTCTGCGGCATTGACTCGAGTCAACAAATCATCGCTGAGTTTTTCTTGTTCTCTGAGCGACTCGATGACTTTGGCGCGACGCTCGTACAGATCACGCAGATAATGTAGACGTGTGTCCAACTGACGAAGTTGCGTATCATCTAAGCCCTGTGTTGCTTCTTTACGATAGCGCGCCACGAATGGGACGGTGAGCCCTTCATCAAGCAAACGAATGGTCGCCTCCACTTGTTCAGGTCGAACGGCGAGTTCCTTAGCGATTTGCTGCACTATTTCAGTCATTCAGCGAAGTTCCAACATTTAGTTTAATCAGTCCACGATTATACGTAGCCCAATTTGAAAATAAAGTGTTTCCTGACGCTTTTTCGACGTCAATCTATGGTTTCAAGCAATTTAGCTCATATTTTTGAATTTTCTTCTGTGATAATTTTGATTTCTTCTTCAATAATAAGGTCGACAAACATGCTTCAAATGCTCTGTCATCTATTTGACTTAAATAAATGAAATCATTGGCAATCTATATTGATGATTAATTTTTTTATTCGCCGAAAACTGAAATGGTATTCTTCGACTTTTTGAGCATATCCATTGGCAAGAATTCTTGAAACAATTGCTTTAGGGTTTTGAATTTGCGTTGTTTATTTTTGGTATCTTAGCCCGACATTTATTTGTATTTTTCAAAAGATTCAAGCATAGTGTAAAAAATGAATTTAACTTTACACTCGTCGTTTTTTAAGTCTGATGAAATGTCGTAATTAATGCTTGGATATTTGCACTCTCTGTGCACTGATAAATCAGATCAATAACGTGTGAGTATGAAATGATAAGCAATAACAAAAGGAGTACATCATGAGCTTAGTTGTACCAGCCGAAACCGAAGTACCTCACCCAGACTCAGATCGAGTGGATCGGATTTTGGTGGTTGATGACGATGTCCGCCTTCGAACATTGCTGCAACGCTTTTTAGAAGATAAAGGCTTTGTGGTCAAAACCGCTCACGATGCTACGCAGATGGATCGCTTATTACAACGTGAATTATTTTCCTTGATCGTTTTGGATTTTATGTTGCCTGTTGAGGATGGCTTAAGTATTTGCCGTCGCCTACGTTCTTCAAATATCGACATTCCAATCATCATGCTTACCGCGCGTGGTAGCGACTCAGATCGTATCGCAGGTTTAGAGGCCGGTGCAGATGATTATTTGCCAAAACCATTTAACCCAAATGAATTGCTTGCTCGGATTCGAGCGGTGCTTCGCCGCCAAGTTCGTGAAGTACCTGGTGCGCCAAGTCAAAATCTAGAAGTGGTGAGTTTTGGACCTTGGTCGCTTGATTTATCTACTCGCACCTTGACCCGTGAAGGACAAGTTGTCACATTAACGACTGGCGAATTTGCCGTGTTAAAAGCATTGGTACAACATCCTCGTGAACCGCTTACTCGTGATAAATTAATGAACCTTGCACGAGGTCGTGAATGGGGCGCAATGGAACGCTCAATCGATGTCCAAGTATCACGTCTACGTCGTTTGATCGAAGAAAATCCTGCACGTGCTCGCTATATTCAAACGGTTTGGGGTGTAGGCTATGTCTTTGTGCCAGATGGCGCAGAATAAGCGCTTACTTTGATCACTTGAAAATAGCCATGCGGTCTGAAGATTTAAATCCAATCTCTCCTGAGTCGGTGATTGACCATGAGCAACCCTATAAAGACCGTAAACGTACCAATTGGGAACGCTTTTTAGATCGCTTTAAACCCCGCTCGGCAGCCATGCGCACCACAGTATTAGTATCTATTGTGGTGTTTTTTAGTCTTTGGATGTCGTTGTGGTTTTTTTGGCGCACATTGTATTATCCTGAAATCAAACAACATGCCCGCTATCTTGGCGTAGAAATCGAACTACTCAGCTATCAAGATGTCAAAATTAGCTATCGTGAAAATTCTGTTCAGCTTAACAATTGGCTTAATGAACGTCTGGGCATCGAAATCATCAGCAATCCCAAACAATTCCCGAATGTTCGCGAAAAATTTGTCGCCGAACTATTCACCGATCGCATTGAAAAAGCACTCGCCGATGAATTAAATCTGCCGAGTGATGCTGTGACGGTCTATTTCCAATTTAAGCCCACGCCAAGCCTATGGGTACAAACCCCACAGCTCGGCGACCGTTGGCTAAAAGAACCACTACCGACTTATGCCAACTATAGCCCTGAACTTTTGATCGGGTGGTTTTTTGGTATTCCCCTGCTGACCATCGTCATCGTATTAACGCTAGTACGTCAGCTCAATCGCCCATTAAAGCGCTTACAAGTTGCTGCGACGAGCTACAGTAAAACGGGCAAAGCACCTTATCTAGAGATCAATCATGGTCCACTTGAGATTCGTCAGGTAAATCAATCATTTAACCAAATGATCAGCACTTTACAACAGATCGAACAAGATCGAAAAATTATGATGGCAGGGATTTCTCATGATTTGCGCACGCCGCTGACTCGGATTCGCCTGAGTGCAGAAATGATGCCTGACGATGAATTTCTCAAAGAAGGGCTGATCTATGATGTCGACGATATGGATGCCATTCTTGATCAGTTCATCTCCTATATGCGGGACGGCTCCGACGAACCCTTACAAGAAACAGATGTGAATGCACTCTTACAAGAAGTGATGATTCAATTCAAACCGCTCGATGTACGTTTCGAAGCGACTGAACTGCCGCCGATTCAAGCCCACACCATGTCTTTAAAGCGAGTAGTTGGCAACTTAGTCAATAATGCCAAGCGCTATGGTGCAGAACCGATTGAACTCTCTGCACAGATGATTGATCAAGAACTGATGATTCGTGTAGCCGATCATGGCGAAGGTATCCCAGAGTCACAAGTTGAGGCGTTAATGCAACCTTTTGTTCGTGGTGAAACAGCACGCACTATACAAGGAAGTGGCTTAGGACTGGCAATTGTGAAACGAATCGTGGATATTCATGAGGGTCACATTGACATTCGCAATCATGAAAACGGCGGATTAGAAGTGAAAATCTATCTCCCCACCAGCTAAAACCCTTTAGAACTCATAACAGAAGCTTGATAGAAATTACAATTCAAGCATGCTAATAGCCCTCAGACGCTATACCTACTTTACTTTACTTGGTAAAATTTTTCTCTTTTTAATAATATTGTGAAGGGTGGCATAATGCTGCACCGAATGAGAAGACAGCTTCAAGTTTTCGCACTCACACTACTCGGATTTGCAACACATGCACATGCCCAAACGGAAGAGCATGCGGATGCTCTCGTCAGCGGAATTATTAGTTATGTACGTTGGCAACCCAATCAGCAACAGCTTAATTTTTGTATGATTGATGGACAAGCCAAGCTTATTAGCGAGCGAATCTTCAACCCACCATCTAACCTAATCCAGCCTCGCACAGTTCAGGTTCAACAGTTTTCCAGTAATGAACTGCTGCAAAATGAAGCATCAGCAAAACATTGCCATATCCTCTATTTCGTCAATTCATCAGACAAGCTTCAACAACGCATAATCAATGCATCATCAAAAAATAGTTTAACCATCTCTGAAGAAAACGAACAATGTAGGATCGGCAGTGCGGTATGTTTATATCGTAGTAACCAGCAATTCAAGTTTAAAATCAACATGGACAGCTTGAAGCAATCCCAAATAGAAATTGACTCCAAAGTATTATTTTTATCGAAAAATTACCAAGGTGTAGAATAATGACTTGGTTTAAATCCTCAGCCACTTCGCTGAAAACCTATTTTATTCGCTCTCAGCTCATTCTTTCTTTTATTATTTTATTTACCTGTATTATGGGATTTACAGGCATTGCGAGCTATACATTTAAACGCTACTCAGAATCCAATGTACAGATTATTGCTGATTCATTGGCAGAACAATTACAAGCACCCGTCATATTCGACGATAAAATCAGCACCAAACAAATTATTGATGAATATATCGAGCAGTACCCGATTCAAAGTATCGAAGTGATTGATAAAAATCGTGCTTCGATCTATCAGGTCACCAAACCGTCTGAAATCAATGACTCCAAACTGCTTGATGCGATCCATAATAAATTAATTTCTCAAGATTTAGGACTGACTGAAATCAAGCATAATGGTCAAATTGTGGCTTATGTCCAAGTCGTCTTTAGCCTGCGCCCATTAACTAATTTTATTAATCTATTATTGATGGTGTTCATGGTCTGTATTTTGGTGGCATTTGTCATTATATTGATCAGTAGTCGTATTAACTATCTCCGCATCAATCATGCGCTTAGAATTTTGACTGAAACCACAGACTTGATTGCGGATCAACGTGCATTTCATCTGCGTGTCCCAAAAGGTAAAGTCTCAGAGTTTAATAAAATCTCTCAGCGTTTTAATGAGCTACTTGATGAGATTCAAAGATGGGATCATCAGCTCCAAGCCAAAAACATTACACTTGAACATCAAGCAATGCATGACTCATTGACCAATCTACCCAACCGTGCATTCTTTTATCAAAAGCTCGATCAGATTTATCAACAGCCCGCACTACAAAATAAATCAGCTTTACTGTTTATTGATAATAATGATTTTAAACAAATTAATGATCAATATGGGCATCAGGCTGGCGATTATGTGCTTCAGGAGATGGCCAAACGGATTAAATATAGCTTACGTGAAGACGACTTTATTGCACGCATTGGTGGCGATGAATTTGCGGTGATTCTTAAAAATATTGAACACTCTTCTCAAGCCATCGTCGTTGCACAGAATCTATTGCAAACGACTGACCATGTCATTAAATATTTAGATCAATCCATTCATTACAGTTTTAGCATCGGTATCGCTTTAGGCAAAAACATTAGTAATCCAAGCGAACTTGTCCATTTGGCAGATCAATCCATGTATCGTGCCAAAGACAGCTTGACGAAATGGGCAATCATCGAACACAAACAGCCGAAAATGGAGCCAAGTAATGAAGCCGAATATTAAAGGCATTTGCCTCGTATTACTTTTCAGCTTACTGACTGCATGTATGGGGCTTGGCGGATTAAAATAATCTCAAATCAAAGTCTTGCAAAAAGAAGGCTTTATCTACACCAATGAAGGCTGGACACTTGATCTACCTTCACGCATCTTGTTCGCAACTGATGCACATCTGCTTGAAGCAAGCCAACAAGAGATGATCGTTGCATTGAGCAATAAATTACAGAGAATCGAAATTCAACAGCTGATTGTTCAAGGTCACACGGATAATATCGATGCAGACGCATATAACCAAAAACTATCTGAACAAAGAGCACAAAGCGTTAGCAAAGTACTACTTCAAAATGGCTTCCTCGCAGAAAACATACAAACCATTGGATTTGGTGCTGCGAAACCGATCAAGTCCAATGAGACTGAAGAGGGACGCAGTGAAAACCGCAGAGTATCGATTATCATCATTCCATAGTTTCAATTCTAAAATACGACCTTAACTTCATGAACTCAAACAGCGAAACCATATGTTTCGCTTTTTTATTCTGCTTATAAGTATTTTAGGCACAAAAAAACCGCATCTAAGCGGATCATTTTAATTTCAATTATCTGTATAAATGGTCGGAGCAGTAGGATTCGAACCTACGACCCCCTGGTCCCAAACCAGGTGCACTACCAGGCTGTGCTATGCTTTTAAGAACTTGGGGTGAATGACGGGATTCGAACCCGCGACAACCGGAATCACAATCCGGGGCTCTACCAACTGAGCTACATCCACCATCATATCTTAAATGTACAAGCCACCGAAAATGGCGCGCCTGACAGGATTCGAACCTGTGACCATCCGCTTAGAAGGCGGATGCTCTATCCAACTGAGCTACAGGCGCCACACCGATGATACTTAAATCATGCGATAAGTTCGCCGACTTTATTCGATAATAAATAAATGGTCGGAGCAGTAGGATTCGAACCTACGACCCCCTGGTCCCAAACCAGGTGCACTACCAGGCTGTGCTATGCTCCGATCTCAGCTTTTCTATATCGCACGATGTGCGGTACGGTGTGCATTCTAGGCTTCGTACTGCATCTCGTCAATAGTAAACTGTAAAAAAGCATTGTATTTACAATCGAATGTTTATTAATGATACAAACTATCGTTTCATATTCGCCGTAAAATCGAGCATTCGATCCAGTGGTAATTTTGCGCGAACACGTAATGCCTCATCAACAAAAATCTGTTGATCTTTATGTTTTAACACATGCAAAATCGCATCGAGCTCGTTCATCGCCATCCACGGGCAATGCGCACAAGAACGACACGTTGCACCCTCTCCTGCTGTTGGTGCTTCGATTAATTCTTTATCAGGCGCTGCCTGTTGCATCTTATAGAAAATGCCACGATCTGTCGCAACGATCATTTGCTTATGTGGCAACGTTTGCGCCGCTTTGATCAACTGACTAGTACTACCCACTGCATCTGCAATATCAATCACCGACTCAGGCGACTCAGGATGCACTAAAACTGCCGCATCAGGGTACAGTGCTTTCATTTGGGCGATACCACGTGCACGGAACTCTTCATGGACAATGCATGAGCCATCCCAAAGCAGCATCTCTGCGCCTGTTTTCTTTTGAATATAGCGCCCTAGGTGTTGATCAGGTGCCCAAATAATTTTCTCACCTTGACTGTCCAAATGTTCGATAATTTCCACAGCACAGCTTGACGTCACCACCCAATCAGCGCGTGCTTTGACTGCAGCTGAAGTGTTAGCATAGACCACGACGGTATGATCAGGATGCGCATCACAAAACTTGGAAAACTCATCAATCGGACAACCTAGATCTAATGAACAGGTTGCCTCAAGTGTTGGCATCAACACCGTTTTATTTGGTGAAAGAATTTTTGAGGTTTCCCCCATAAATTTGACGCCTGCAACCACCAAGGTTGTGGCAGGATGATCACGCCCAAAACGTGCCATTTCCAAAGAATCCGAAACACAACCACCTGTAAGCTCTGCCAGCTCCTGAATCTCAGGATCACAATAATAATGCGCCACCAACACCGCATCTTGCTGTTTAAGCTCTTCTGCAATTAAGGCAAATTTATGCTGTTTTTCTTCTGACGAGAGAATGTGTTCTTTGGGTTGTCCCAGTTGATCCAAATGTTGCTCTACGATTTTTTTCGCATCATTGGCAATCAAACTTTCGGTCATCGAGGTGTTAATCCTATAAAAATGGCAAGTGATCACTAAACTGACATTCACACTAAGCTGTAAATATCAAAGTGTACTTGGCTAAGGCTTTTCAGGTGGATGTCATGCAATCACAAAAAACTGCAAAAAATTCAGCAAAGAGCATAGCACAAATCATGAAAACCACGCTGATTTATCACTATACTTCTATGATGCACAGTATAAATATGATGTGTATTTGCGCAATTTCAAGTTCAACTTTTTAATTACAACTTAAGTTGTATGCAACGATGACGGTGATTAAGAACGGTAATCCGCATTAATTTTGACGTAATCGTATGAAAAGTCACAGGTATACACCGTATCTTGTGCTGTACCACGCCCCAAATCAACACGAATGGTGATCTCTTGTTGTTGCATCACCGCCGCACCCATTTCTTCACGATAGTCAGGATTTGCACCACCATTTAGGCAAATTTGCACATCATCGAGCCACACTTGCACTTTCGAGCTATCCAAATTCGGCACGCCTGCTTTACCAATCGCCATGACGATACGTCCCCAGTTTGGATCGGCAGCAAACAGTGCGGTTTTAATCAGTGGTGACTCCGCAATGCTATAGGCTACATCACAGCATTCTTGTGTTTCCGCCCCACCTTCCACTTTGACCGTGATAAATTTGGTTGCACCCTCGCCATCACGAATGATCAACTGCGCCAAACGAAGCATAATTCGTGAAAGCACATCGAGAATGACTTGATAACGTGAATCAGTTTCCGATTCGATTTGCGTACCGCCCGCCTGACCTGTGGCAATGAAAATACAAGCATCATTTGTCGAGGTATCACCATCTACGGTAATCCGATTAAAAGATTGCTCAACTGTCGTCGATAAAAGTTTCTGTACCAATGCTTGGCTAATCGGTGCATCAGTTGCGACAAAACTCAACATGGTCGCCATATTTGGACGAATCATGCCCGCACCTTTGCTGATACCTGTCATAGAGTAAGTCACACCATCCAACTCAAACTGCTCAGATGCGCCTTTTGGTGTCGTATCTGTGGTCATGATGCCATAGGCTGCATCTTCCCAACTGTCCGCATTCAAACTATTTAATGCAGGCTGTACCCCTTGGAGCATGCGCTCAATCGGCAACTGTTCACCGATCACACCTGTAGAGAAAGGCAAAATCTGATTTGGTTGAACACCTGATAATTCCGCAAGTTTTTCACAGGTTTTCTGTGCATTCTCTAAACCCACCTGACCTGTTGCAGCGTTGGCATTGCCTGTATTAATAATCAAGTAACGGATGGAATTTTCTAATAAATGCTTTTTGCATAAAATCACAGGCGCAGCCGCAAAAGCACTTTGGGTGAATACACCTGCAACATTTGCACCTTCCGCAATATCAAAAATGACCATATCTCGACGATTGGCATAACGCACATACGCCTCACTACTTCCAATAGTTAACCCTGCAATAGCATGCATATTTGGAAAAGACACGTCACCAACTGCCATAAGACTGACCCTAAAAATATGATATTTGTGAAATTTTGATGTATAGCGAAAAGCGTTAAACGCCTTGCTGACATTGATAGATTACAGGGTAATCGTCGATTTTGATAGTATGATCGAGCATCAAGCTTTTGAGCGTGGCACTTTGCTCACTTTCAATCCAAAGTAAACCGTGCTCAGGTTGCAAGCCTTGCTCGCTACTATAATATTTTTGGCTTTTATCTGGCGCATCGAATGCTGTCAAATCAAACAGCTGATCGGCAATTTTCAGTCGAATACTCTGCTCATCAAGTCGTTGTTTTTGGATATAGACTTGTTCATCGCAACGATATTCCACACTATCTAAAACAGAAAAATCATGCGCTGTAATAATAGTCGTATGCTGACATGCAACGAGCGACAACGCTGTGCATGTCAAAACAACGGTTTTATTTTTATTCTTTTTGCACAAAGTCATGATCAATCACTCAATAGATCAGCACACACCACCTTACTGTGAAGAGCTCTGTACAGATGGTGGTGTAGTTGCCGTATCAGAAGTCGACTGCGATTGAGGAAGATTTGGCGTCGTTGGCGCTTGCACTGTTGTCGGCTGAATGCCTGCGAGATCCAGTAGCTTTTGTCTTGCTTGTTGTTGGCTTTGTTCCGAAATTACTGGGTTAGTTGCTCGAATTCGATCCACATTTTGTGCTGTAATTGGTTTTAAACCTTCAGTTTGAAAGATAATTTTACGGTTCGAAGGATTACTCACTGAATAACGCATTCCTGTGCGAGGACTCACAAATACGGTATTTTCACGATTTTGCGAGGCATGTACATCTGGTACGCTGGTTGCAGACTGTACTGTTGCTGCCTTCACTGTCATTGGCGATGCTGTAGTCGATGGTGCTGGCGCCGATTCAACTGTATCAGAACCAGCAGGTGATGATGCTTGAGCAGATTCTTGATCAAACTGAACGCTAGGCACGCTCTCAGGCACTGTCATCGTTTGTTCAACAGGCTCAGTGGCAAAACTAGTGGCAATCGAGACTGGGAAAATAAAAACCAAACTGGTGAAAATACGATTTAATTTCATGAATAACCCTTTCATTTCATCTTGCAATGTTGTCGCTCATGATCTGAGCTTATTTAAATTTTGGTTTTAATCTCAAATGATTTGAGTTACTTCCTAAAAAATGGTTAAGCCATGCTTTAAGAGCACTCAGCAATAATGGACTAAAATTCTTAGCACTCATTAAACACGAAAAAGGTAGTGACTTGGGCTACCTTTTTGTTAAAACTTTAAAGTTTTCCGTGACATTGTTTGTATTTCAACCCAGAACCACACGGACACGGCGCATTACGACTTGCAGGCGGCGTGATCTCTTCGAGTGGCTGATGTTCAGGATCAGCATCTTCAGTGACTTCACCTGTGATTGCATCGATCTCATTATGTTCAAACATCAGTTCTTGCTTTTTGGCTTGCTGTTGTTGTTCCGCCTCAAGTGCAGCCACTTCTTCAGGGCTTGGAATATGCACTCGTGATAAATCGGTTACCACATCTGCTTTGATCACACCGAGCATATTGACGAAGAGATTAAACGCTTCTTTTTTATACTCTTGCTCAGGATTCTTCTGCGCATAACCACGTAGATGAATCCCTTGACGTAGATAGTCCATCGCCGCCAAATGATCTTTCCAATGCTTATCTAAAGATTGAAGCATAAAATGACGTTCAAGCATTGCTGCTGAATCTGCTTCCATCAAGCTACGACGATGTTGATAACGCGCAAGCACTTCATCGGTGATACGCTCAATCAAGCCCTCTTCATCAAGACGGCGATTGACTTTGAGCCAGTGACTGATTGGTAAAGTAATCCCTAGATCTTTGCGTAGCGCATCTTCAAGCCCATCAATATTCCATTGGTCATGAATCGACTCAGGTGGAATAAAGTTGGCAATCATGCCTTTGACCACATCACGATGCATGTCTTCGATACCGTCTTGTAGACTTGGCTCAGACAGTATGTCATCACGCTGTGAATAGATGATCTTACGTTGCTCATTATTGACATCATCATATTTGAGCAAGTTTTTACGGATATCGAAGTTACGTGATTCAACTTTGCGCTGTGCATTTTCGATTGAGCGGGACACCATTTTGTGTTCGATCGCTTCATCTTCTTTCAAGCCCATGGTGCGCATCATCGCCACCACTCGATCACCTGCAAAGATACGCATTAGATCATCTTCAAGCGATAGATAGAAACGTGACACACCAGGGTCACCTTGACGACCTGCACGGCCACGAAGCTGATTGTCAATCCGACGTGATTCGTGGCGCTCAGAACCGATGATGTGCAAACCACCTGACTCAAGGACTGCTTTATTATTCTCTCGCCACTCTGCGAATAGACGTTGTTCGTCATCTTCAGTATGATTTTCGATATGCTCTAACTTGGCACGCCAGTTACCACCGAGCAAAATATCCGTACCACGACCTGCCATGTTGGTGGCAATGGTCACTGAGTTTGGGCTACCTGCTTGGGCAATAATGTCTGCTTCACGCTCATGCTGTTTGGCATTCAATACTTCGTGGCGAATGCCTGCTTGGTTTAATTTTTCAGATAAAATTTCACTGGCTTCAATGGTCGCTGTACCAATCAAAATCGGCGCGACACCAGACTCACGCACACGAGTGATCTCTTGAATAATGGCATTATATTTACCATCTTTGGTCAGATAAATCAGATCGTTTTGGTCATTACGAATCATTGGACGGTGCGTCGGGATGATCACCACATCTAGACCATAAATCTCTTTCATTTCCGCCGCTTCAGTATCGGCTGTACCTGTCATACCTGACAGTTTGCGATATAGGCGGAAATAGTTTTGGAAAGTCGTGGTCGCCATAGTTTGGTTTTCAGGTTGCACTTCCAAGCCTTCTTTGGCTTCTACCGCTTGGTGCAAACCTTCTGACCAACGACGACCTGGCATGGTACGACCAGTATTTTCATCGACGATAATCACTTCTTGCTTTTGTGAAGTTGGATTCAGACCGATGATGTAGTGTACGTTACGCTGATAAAGATAATGCGCACGAATCGCAGCAGTTGCATGATGCAATAGATTCAAATTACTTGCAGAATATAGACTATCGCCTGCTTCTAATAAACCCAGCTTGATTAGTTCATCTTCAATGGTTTCGAAACCAACTTCGGTAATTTCGATCTGACGTTGTTTTTCATCGATCCAAAAATGTCCGCCATCGGGTACTTTTTCTTCTTTTTGTGCATGAAGCTTCGGCGGAATGTTATTGATCATCATATAAAGCTGTGATGAATCTTCACTCTGACCAGAAATGATGAGTGGCGTACGCGCTTCATCAATCAGGATCGAATCGACCTCATCGATGATGGCATAGTGCAAACCACGTTGCTTCTTTTCTTCCAGTGAAAACACCATGTTGTCACGAAGATAATCGAAGCCAAATTCGTTATTCGTCCCATAAGTAATATCCGACTGATAGGCTTGGAACTTTTCACTTGGCGCTTGCATTGAGTAAATCGTACCAACTGTGAGTCCTAAGAACTCGAACAGTGGACGATTCAGCTCTGCATCACGCTGTGCCAAGTAATCATTCACGGTAATCACATGCACGCCGTTGCCACTCAAGGCATTGAGATAACACGCCAGCGTTGCCATTAAGGTTTTACCCTCACCTGTACGCATCTCGGCAATTTTACCTTCATGCAAAGTGACGCCACCGATCAACTGTACATCATAATGGCGCATACCCATGACACGCTTCGACGCCTCGCGACACACCGCAAACGCTTCAGGCATCAGCTTATTCAAACTGTCTCCATTTTGGAAACGTTCTTTAAATTCTTGGGTTTTTGCAGTTAAGCCTGCATCGCTAAGACTGGATATCGACGGTTCGAGTGCGTTCACTTGTTCTACGATTTTACGCATTCTTTTGAGCTCACGCTCATTTTTTGTACCGAAGATACCTCCGACCAGACTTGCCAACATGTATAAACTCTCTGTCTCTGTTCAAGTTGTCTTTTAATAGGTGTTTTAGTTCCTTGTGCAATCAATACGATTTTCACCGAATCAACCCCAAACAACCTGTCTAGAAAATCAATGTATTTTTAAGAAAAACCTATGCATCGGATATTATGAGGACTGAAATGACAAGTACAAGGGTTTTTCACATTTTTTCATCGACTTTTTTGATATCAACAAAATATCGATGATGATTTATAGCTTACAAAATACTACATCAACGAATCATCAACTCAAACCCTCGACAAGCCAAGGCGATCAATCGCTTAAAATAAATTATGAAATTTTCTGATAACCAAATGCAAAAACTTCACTTTGCATTGAAAAGTATTCAGTGCATATTATGATGGACATATCAGATCATTTCTGTGCATTTCATCGATTCGTACAGCGTGATTTGATATAGATTTGAAAAGCAACAAACAATAGAGGATAGAAAAAATGAGTTTACGTCTTGGCGACACCGCACCTGATTTCCAACAAGACTCGAGTGAAGGGCAAATCAGTTTTTATGATTATCTCGGCGACAGTTGGGCTGTTTTATTCTCTCACCCTGCGGACTACACACCTGTCTGCACCACGGAGCTTGGCTTTACCGCAAAGCTTAAAGATGAATTTGCCAAGCGTGGTGTCAAAGCGATTGCGCTTTCAGTCGATGACGTTGAATCGCACAAAGGCTGGATTAATGACATTAACGAAACACAAAATACCACAGTGAACTTCCCAATCTTGGCAGATGCAGATCGTAAAGTATCTGAGCTATACGGCTTCATTCACCCGAATGCCAGTGAAACAGCGACAGTACGCTCATTGGTGATCATTGATCCAAATAAAAAAGTACGGTTGATCATCACCTACCCTGCTTCGACTGGTCGTAACTTTAACGAAGTGCTTCGTGTGATTGATTCTTTGCAATTGACCGACAACTACAAAGTCGCTACTCCTGCCAACTGGCAAGATGGTGACGATGTGGTGATTGTGCCATCGATCAAAGATGAAGCAGAAATCAAAGAACGCTTCCCGAAAGGTTACAAAGCAGTTAAGCCTTATTTGCGTCTAACACCACAGCCGAATAAAGACTAAACTTATTGTTTTTCAAAAATTTTAAATACAAAAATGGCGCAATCATTGCGCCATTTTTAATACTCATGTGCGTGATAAATATTAGGGTCTGTTGACATTTCAACCATGCATTGCGTTATAGGCTAAAATCACATAAACGAGGCATTAAACGCAGAGAATGGTCACTCCCTTGTCAAGTTTCATAACGAAGTTTATGGCAATTTTTTTCGTCAGCAATTAACCCTGCTCTAAAGTGATGCCTGCTGCTTTTGCGGCACGTGTACCACCCATCAGTACCACATATTCACGGGAATCATCAAAACTTTCGAGCAGTTCTGCTGCACGAGGTGCTTTACTCCCACCACCACACAAGATATAGACTGGTGTACCCGTTGGCACGTTTTGTAGTTGCTGGGCATCAATGTTGTCGATGGGTTGATTAACAGCCCCAGGCAAATGACCTTCGGCAAAAGATTTTGAATCACGTACATCCCAAATAATCGCACCTTCTGGATATTCAAAGGTGGTAATTTCTTGCTTGCGGATCATTCTGCGCTCCTTTGGATCAAAACACTTGGCAAAAACAGAAAACACCCTTAGCATCTCAGTATTATTTCATGTTGTAAAGGTCTATTGTTATGCCATCGTTTGATATTGTTTCCGAGTTGGAAATTTTTGAAGTGAACCACGCTGTACAGAATACCCAAAAAGAAATTGCCACCCGTTTTGACTTCCGTGGACAAGACGTTTCGATTGAGTTGAATGAAAAATCGAAAGAGATCAAAATCTCTACAGAAAGCGACTTTCAGTGTGAGCAAGTCTATTCTATGCTTGAAAATCATTTTTTCAAACGTAAAGTCGATATCCAAGCACTCGACCCGCAAAAAGCGGCCGCTTCAGGGAAAAACTTTGTACAAGTGATCAAACTCAAAGATGGCCTTGACTCGGATACCGCAAAAAAAATTAACAAAGCCATTAAAGAAAGTGGCATCAAAGTGCAATCTTCGATTCAAGGTGACAAGATTCGTGTCACAGATAAGAAACGTGACACCTTGCAAAACCTGATGGCGTTCTTGCGTGAAGAGCAATTTGGCATACCTTTGCAATTCAATAACTTCAAGGACTAATCGACTACGTTTTTCGCTTAATCTGAAAAGCTTTTAATTCTTCCATTATTTACAGGTGTAACATGGCTAAAAACAATCGCCTTTATAAAGTCGTCCAAGCGACCAGTAAACTTCCGAAGGCACTTCGCACGACGATTTGGAGCAAAACTTTTGGTCGTATCGTACCGATGGTCGGGACGGCAAATATTCGCTACCTCGAAGTGAGTAAAGAAAAAGTCGTGGTGCGCATCGAAAACAATCGCAACATGCAAAACCACATCAAGGGCGTGCATGCTGCGGCGATGGCGCTTTTGGCAGAAACCGCAACAGGTTTTGTCACAGGTTTGAATGTGCCTGACGATCGAATTTTGTTGATCAAAACTTTGCAGGTGGATTACCTCAAAGTTGCTTCAGGTGGTTTAACAGCAACGGCAACTTTAAGCGCTGAGCAACAGCAATTCATCTTGGATAATGACAAAGCATCGTTAGAAATCCCGATCTCTGTGGTTGATGATTCTGGTCAATCGCCGATCGAATGCAAAATGGTTTGGGCATGGCTACCTAAAAAGAAAAAATCGGCATAAACCTCTCATTTTTCGCATATCAATAACATATTTAAAACGTCCAAATTTGGGCGTTTTTTGTTTTTCTAAAGATACTTTAAAACTTTGCAAGTTGATGCACTTTGTCATTTCAGGACAGCAAAAAAAACTAATTGTCCTATAACTACATGAGCACGCAGATATTGTCACTTTTTGCCAATCGATCCATTGCTTCTCGCCAAAGCTCACCTTTCATTTTTTTCTATACTCAATGCAACACAGATATTTTGAAGTGGAGTTCTCTCATGACCACGCTATCGGTTCGCAATTTGATTGCGGAAACAATGAACCTCAAAAAACATATTAAGATTTCGGATTATGCTAATCGCTCCGCTATTCCAATTCGCCATCTACAAATCGGCTTTCAAGGTCGTGAGATTAATATTGAGTTTTATCGTAACAATGAATTTGCCACGATCTTCTTTGCCACGTTATCGGTATTTTTGACTTATGGTGAAGATTTGGTGATTGAAACAGCTCGCCATCACCGTGATCAATTGAAAGATCCAATTTTAAAACAACGTGTCACTTCCCTGATCGGTCAAGAGGCATTGCACTCAAAGCTACATAATGAATTCAACGATGCGATTGCCGATCAAGCGATTAATTATCCTGTGAAGCTGTATCGCTTTTTAGGCGAGCAATTTTTTGATCATATTTTCTTAAAATTTCCTCAACCGTTGAAGCTCTCTTTAATGGCAGGCATTGAGCATTTTACCGCTGTACTGGCGGAATACATGATGGAGCATGAAGAAGCCTTCTATGCGACGGACGATGCCAAAACACGCGCGATGTGGATGTGGCACATGCTCGAAGAGTCAGAGCATAAAGACGTGGCTTATGATGTTTATCAAACCTTAAATGGCAACTATCCACTACGTATCAGTGGCTTCTTCTTGGCGTATCTCACCATTCTAGGCTTGATTCCATTTGCGACACTTTTTGTTCCTGCACTGCGCAAACCAAAAGCCATGTTGACGCCTAAATTTTGGAAAGATGCTCGACGTGGTGTCCGCCTGATCTTTAGTCCAAAAGATGGTGTATTCGGTAGTACGCAAAACAAAATTTGGGATTATCTCCGTCCTTCATTCCATCCAAATGATTATGACAGCTCAGCACATTTAGCCTATTTCGAGAAAAAATTACTCGAAGAAGGTGGCGCACTTGCACCGTATTTCGTCAAGCAATTTGTACCACCTGTGCGCAACTAAGCGAATCCTATTTAAAAAGTTTTAGAGTAAATGTGAATGAATTTTTTTAAAAAGAAAACCAAGCCAAGTCACAATGCTTTCGCTGTGGTGACTGGTGCAGGTAGTGGTATCGGACGTAGCTTTGCATTAGAGCTCGCAAAGCGTGGTGGAACAATACTGTGTGCAGATATCAATCTAGCATCAGCCGAAGAAACAGTTGATCTGATCGAAAGTCTGGGTGCAAAAGCATTTGCCTATCAATGCGATGTCGGTCAAGCAGAACAAGTGATGAAAATGGCAGATGAGGCGGAACGCCTATTCGGTCAAGCGCCAACGCTGATCATTAACAATGCAGGTGTTGGCTTAGGTGGTAAGTTTGATGAAGTGAGCCTAGAGGATTGGCAATGGTGTATGAACGTCAATCTATGGGGCGTGATCCACGGTTGTCATGCTTTTGTGCCGAAATTTAAGCAGTCGGGTAAAGGCGCAATTATCAATGTGGCATCGGCGGCATCCTATACCGCAGCGCCTGAGATGAGTGCCTACAATGTGACGAAGGCAGGTGTCCTCGCACTATCAGAAACTTTGTCTTCTGAACTGCGTCCTTTTGACATCAAGGTCAATGTACTGTGCCCTACGCTCGTACCAACCAATATCATCAAAAATGGTCGTTTGGACAATCGTTATTCCAAACTTGCTGATCATGCGCTGATGAATTATGCATTTACCACAAGTGATAATGTCGCAAAGTTGACCTTAGAACGTTTGGACAAGGGTGAGCTGTACACCATTCCACAGATTGATGCCAAAGTGTTTTGGTCGATGAAACGTACTTCGCCGACCATGTATAACAAGTTTCTTGGCTTTTCTTATCAATTTTTAAAATAATTTTTGTGATTATTTTCAGACCTTAGATTGCAAGACATCTTCTTAGACTCTAAGGGAAAAATGACCTAAATAGGCAGACTTCTAATGACAGTTAAAGCAAAACATACTTCGCAAAGCAAAAAAAATACGCCCACCCACATTTATGACACCTTTGTGATTGGCGCAGGGATATCAGGAATTGCCGCAGCGATTCGCTTGGAAAAAGCAGGATTAAACAATTACAAAGTGATTGAACGTGCCAGTGAAGTTGGTGGAACGTGGCGTGACAATAGCTACCCTGGTTGTGGTTGTGATGTACCGTCTGCACTGTATTCTTATTCATTTGCGCCGAGTGCGAAATGGAATTATCTCTTTGCAAAACAGCCTGAAATTTTGAGCTATTTGACGGAAGTCAGTAAAGACTTCGATGTGCGTAAAAACATTCAGTTTGATACCGAACTACTTAGTGCAAAATGGGATGATGAAACGCATTTTTGGACACTAGAAACCAATGCAGGTACCTATCAAAGCAAAACTGCAATCTTCGCTACAGGTCCAATCACCGAACCACAGATTCCCAAACTGGATGGTTTAGACAGCTTTACTGGGGAAATGTTCCATTCGGCACGTTGGAATCACGATTATGACCTGACTGGCAAACGTATCGCCGTGATTGGTACAGGTGCATCAGCGATTCAGTTTGTGCCACAAATCCAACCGTTGGCAAAAGAATTATTTGTATTTCAGCGCACCGCACCGTGGGTTGTACCAAAACCTGATATGCCTCTCGGGGATTTTAGTAAGTCGTTGATTGCCAAATATCCTGCGATACAGCGCAATTGGCGCAAAACCGTTGCACAGTCGTTAAATCTGATTAACTTTGGACTGCGCAATCCGACATTTTTAAAACCTGTTGATGCCTTGTTTAAACAAGTGTTAAAACAGCAAATCAATGATCCTATATTGCTTAAAAATGTCATGCCAAACTTTACCATTGGCTGTAAACGTCTATTGTTCGCAAACAACTATTACCCTGCACTTGCACAAGACAACACGACTTTAATTCCGCACGGTTTGGTCAAAGTTGAAGGCAATACCGTGATCGCATCCAATGGTGATCGTCATGAAGTCGATTTGATCATTTGGGGAACTGGCTTTGAAGTATCGCATCCACCGATTGGCAAACGTGTGCAAAATGATCAAGGGCAGATTTTGTCAGAGCTGTGGAAAAATAGCTCACCTGAAGCCTATCTCGGCACGAGCCTTGAACATGTGCCAAACGCATTCTTGATGCTTGGTCCAAATGTTTTGGTGTATGACTCATTCATTGGTTTGGCAGAAGCACAACTTGATTATGTGATTGATGGTTTAAAGCAGTTCAAAAACAAATCCATCAGCAAGTTTTCGATCAAATCTCATGTGATTCGTAACCACAATGATCTCGTGCAAAAGCACATTCAGAAAACTGTGTTTAATAGCGGTGGATGTAAGAGCTACTATTTGGATGAAAATGGTCGTAACTTTGCTGCATGGCCGTGGTCATTGAAAAAGCTTAGACAACGCTTATCTAAACTTGATCTGAATGAATATGACGTACAGTATCAACAGGCTGACACTGCAACGAAAGCAACAAGTTCGAAAAAACTTGCTATCATTTAAATGACCTAGATTAAAAAATAGCCAATCATTAAAATTGGCTGTTTTGCATCATTGATTTGTTGAGTGAAAATAAAGTTTAGGCTTTCCCTTTATCCGCATAGACTTTTTTGATTTCATCAGGAATCGGACGCTTGCGACCATCTTTATCCAGTGCCACAAAAGTAAACGTCCCTTCTGTGACTTTGGTTGAAACTTCACGATGTGGCGTGGTGCTCCACACCTCAATATGCACTTGCATCGATGTATTGCCAATACGTAGCGTATCGGTATAACAGCTGATCACATCACCCACTTTCACAGGCACGAGAAATGTCATCTCATGAATAGAAATGGTTGCACAACGCCCATTACTAATACGCTCTGAATGAATCGCCCCTGCCAAATCCATTTGTGAAACCAACCATCCACCAAAGACATCACCACTCCAATTGGTATCGGCAGGCATGGCAATGGTTTGTAGAGAAAGTGTGCCTTGAGGCTGTTCTGTGTCGAGCACGGTTTGCATAATTTACCTTTGCCAATCAAAAAATTAAGTGCAATTATACAACAATCCTGATCGTTCAGTCGGTTTGAGCATAGATCAAGTGTTGCTGTGAATCGTATTTATTGCGGAAATTAACGACTAAAGTGTTTTTAAGTGTGAGACCAACCACGACTGCATTTGCCCTGCATTCATCGCACCTGCTGACCGTGCAACTTGCGTGGTTTGTTTAAATAAAATCAAACTTGGAATACTGCGAATCTGAAAAAACTGACTAAGTCGTGGCGACGCTTCGGTATCGACTTTGGCAAACTGTACGGTATTAAACTCACCTGCCAACCGCTCAAAAGTCGGCGCCATTGCCTTACAAGGCCCACACCACTCCGCCCAAAAATCCACCAATACAGGAAGCTCGGTATTCGGCACATATAGCATAAAATTATCATCATTTAGGGTGATCGGCTGATTCGACCACAGATCATGATCACATTGTCCACACTGCGCTTCATACACAGCAATATCGTCAGGCAAATTATTCTTTTTAAAACAACTTGGACAGACCACGATCATATGAATACTCCATAAATTTTTACGTTTTTTTTAAAAACGATAAAATTGAAAAATGATTTTTATACAATCGCTTGGAATGTACATGTTACAGTAAGAATCCACGCATTCATCGCAATATCCTATCATGAACTTAATGTGGTTTCGCACCGATCTTCGGCTACATGATAATACCGCTTTGCATTTCGCACAAAAAGATAGCGACTGCATTGCGCTATTTATCATCAGTCCCAAACAGTGGAAATTTCACGACGATGCAGATTGCAAAGTCGATTTTTGGTTGCGTCAATTACAACAGCTCTGTCAGGATTTGGATGACCTGAATATTCCGTTACTCATTCGCACATGTGAATTGTGGGAGGATTGCACCGATACGATTTTTGAGCTATGTGAACAGCACAATATTCAAAAAGTCCATTGCAATCAGGAATATGGATTCGATGAAATGCAGCGTGATCAGGCCGTTGCTAAAAAACTATCGACGCATGATATTGATTTTGAAGCACATCATGATCGTTTGTTATTTCCAGTCGGTTCAATCAAAAATCAATCTGATGAATACTACAAAGTTTTCGGCGCATTTAAAAAGGTCTGTTATGAGCGCTTAGACCATCTGCAACATCAACTTGAACTTTACCCAAAACCGAAAAAGCAAAATAAGTTAAAAATTTCATCCGATACAGTCCCTCATAGCGTTGATGGCTTTGCACCCGTGCCTCAATCCTTACAAAATCAATGGCAAATCGGCGAAATCGAAGCATGGAACCGCTTGGATGCTTTCATAGATCAACATATCAATCAGTATCATGTCGAGCGAGATTTCCCTGCATTCGACTCAACCAGTCAACTATCGGCCTATTTAAATGCAGGGCTATTATCGATTCGACAATGTTTAAAAGCTGCGCAGATCAACACCGATGGCGATCTCCTTTCAGGCAATGAAGGTGTGCGCATTTGGCTGGATGAGTTGCTTTGGCGTGAGTTTTATAGCCATCTTTTATATGGCTTCCCTAAACTCAGCCAACATCAACCGTTTAAAGAAGAAACCATTCATATCGCTTGGCGAGATAATGACTCTGATTTGCGTTCATGGCAAAATGGCGAAACAGGCTTTCCGATCATTGATGCAGCGATGCGACAACTAAAACATACAGGCTGGATGCACAATCGACTACGCATGATCGTGGCGATGTTTTTGACCAAAAACTTGTTGATTGATTGGCGGTCTGGCGAGCAATGGTTTATGCAACATCTGATCGATGGCGATCTCGCGGCGAACAATGGCGGTTGGCAATGGAGTGCATCGACAGGGACAGACAGCGTGCCTTATTTTCGGATTTTCAATCCAATCACCCAATCCAAGAAATTCGATCCGCATGGCGAATTTATTCGAGCATGGCTTCCTGAGCTTGCGCATTTGGATGAAAAAGCCATACATGAGCCGTATAAGTCTGCTAAAAAATCATCTGAAGAAATAGATACACTTGATTATCCAAAACCAATGGTTGATTTAAAACAAAGCCGTCAACGGGCATTGGATACGTTTAAAAATCTTTAACTTGGACAACTTCTACTTAGAACTTTGATGCTAATTATTGAATTTTAAAGCTCAACTTTTGGCAACTCTAACCACTGCGCTTGGGGAAACATCGCAATCATTTTCTGCTGTAAATATTGCCGTGTATCCCCTGCAATCACTTCGTCTTGCGCGTCGTGAATCGCATTAAAAACAATACTATGAAGCGATACACCAAACTGCTTTAAGGCATACAGACTCAGCAAAGTATGATTAATACTACCTAGCCGTCCAGACGTGACGAGTATTAGAGGATAATTGTGCTGAGCAACATATTCGATGGTGAGTAAATCTGTGTTCAGTGGCACCATCAGACCACCTGCGCCTTCGAGTAAAACCACGTCATAACGCTCTGCCAACACTTGCGTAGCAGAAGTAATTTTCTCTAAATCCAAATGTGTGTCTTCTAGGCGTGTGGCGAGATGTGGCGATGCAGGATATTTGAATATTTGTGGTGCGGTCAGCCCTTCACTATCTTCGGGTAAATCATTTTTTTGCATCAATTGACGATGTTTGGCGATGTCTTCAGAACATCCATCATTGCCTGTTTGCACCAATTTTTGCGTGATGATCGACACACCTTGATCAAGCAATTGCTTAGCGATTATTCCTGTTGCCACCGTCTTGCCAATATCGGTGTCAATACCACTGATAAAATAGATGCCTTTTTGCAGATTCAACATGGCTTATAACTTTCCTAAAAGTGCTTCGAGTTGCAACCACTGCAAATCCGCATGTAGACAAATCCGCACCCTTGCCGTACCTTGTGCCACCGTTGGCGGACGGATCGGCAGTACATAGAATCCTGCATCTTGCATCTGCATTGCCTTATCCACGGCGGTTTGATTTTCACCATAGATCACAGGAATGATGTGGCTTTGCGTCGGACAACTTAACCCACGATTGACGACTTCATTTTTCAGTTTTGCACTGATATTTAACAGATTCTCACGTCGTTCAGACATGCGCATCATGCGCTGAAAAATAAAATTCGTCCACGCCATATTAATCGGCGCTTGCGCTGTGGAGAAGATCAGCGAGCGCATTTTATTAATCAAAAATTCACGGATCACCTGATCACAAATCAGATAACCACCGATCGAGGCTAGAGCTTTGCCAAACGTCCCGACCAAGAAATCAATCTCAGCAATACAATCCTGCGCCTCCGCACAGCCCAAACCATGCTCGCCATAAACACCGATGGCATGTGCCTCATCGACATAGAGCATGACTTTTGCATATTTCTGTTTAAAAGCAACCAGTTGTTTTAAATCCGTCACATCACCGTCCATGCTAAAGACGCTTTCGGTGACAATGATGATTTTATCAATCGCCTCATTATCCATCGCCGTCATCAGTAACTGTTCAAGTTCAGTGAGGTTTTGATGGGCATAACGCTGTTTTTGCGACTTGGTGAGTCGAATCCCATCAATGATACTGGCGTGAATGAGTTCATCGGAAATGATCAAGGTTTTGGCATCGCACAGCGCAGGCAAGATGCCGATATTCATGTGATAGCCACTATTAAACAGCAAACCGGCTCGTCCAAAGGCTTGACTGAGACTTACCTCAAGCTGTTCATATTCTTCAAAATTCCCAGTGAGTAACCGTGAAGATGAACTGGTAAAGTGTTGTTTTTTTATCGGATAAGTATCGAGAAATTCCGTTTTTAATTCCGCATTTTCCGCCAAGCCCAAATAATCATTGGAGCTGAGATTGAGCATGCGTTTGCCATTCAGATGAATATATTGCCCATCTCGTTCAATCTGTTTAAAGAAGCGATAATTGCCCTTCGCCTTGAGTTGATCAAGCGTATCTGCATAAGGCTGATAAAGTGGATTCACGTGAAGCACCTGAATATGAACAATTTAAAATTGAAAGGAAATTTATTCCGAAGTTTCTTTGACTATCGTCAGCACCGCATCAAGCAAAGTCTGCAATTCTGCCTCAGAAATAATGTACGGTGGCATGATATACACCAACTTACCAAATGGACGTATCCATACACCAAGCTCAATACAACGCTGTTGAATCTGCGCCATATCAACTGGATTTTTCATTTCTACCACACCGATTGCACCAAGCACTCGCACATCGGCAACTTGCTCAAGCGATTTTAACGGCATCAACGCTGATGCAATTTGTTGTTCGATCTGTGCAACCTTGCCTTGCCAATCCTGCGCTAACAACACTTGAATGGATTTTAATGCCACAGCACACGCCAACGGATTCGCCATAAAAGTCGGACCATGCATAAAGGCACTTGGGTTGCCTTGACTGATGACTTTTGCGACATGATCGGTGGTCAACGTCGCCGAAAGTGTCATATAACCACCTGTTAAGGCTTTGCCAATACACATGATATCTGCTTGCACATCAGCATGTTCGCTTGCAAAGAGTTTTCCTGTACGTCCAAATCCTGTAGCGATCTCATCAACGATCAATAGCACATCATATTGCTGACATAGTTTCGCTGCTTGTCGTAGATATTCAGGATGATAGATGCGCATACCACCTGCACCTTGCACGATCGGTTCGATAATCATGGCGGCAATCGTGTCATGATGCGCCTGCAAAGTCTGCGCTAAGGGCTCAATATCCTCAGTACACCATTCTCCTGAAAAAGAAGATTGTGGTGCAGGGACAAACATACGCTGTGGCAAACTTGTTCCAAAAACATGGTGCATTCCAGTGACAGGATCGCACACTGACATAGCATTCCACGTATCACCGTGATAACCCGAACGTGTAGTAATAAAGTTCGTCTTCGTCGCCTTACTTTTTGCAACCCAAAATTGAATTGCCATTTTTAAAGCGACTTCAACTGCCACCGAACCCGAATCTGCATAAAAAATCTTTTGAAAATGCTTGGGTATAATTGCTAAAAGTTGTTTGCCCAAATCAATCGCTGGCTGATGCGTCAGACCGCCAAACATCACATGCGACATTTTTTTCAGTTGCGTTTCTATCGCTTGATTCAATTCAGGATGATTGTAGCCATGAATCACACACCACCACGATGACATACCATCAATCAGACGCTCACCACTTTCTAGCTCAATATACACGCCATCTGCCGAACGCACTTGATAGGTCGGTAGCGGATCAATCATTGAGGTATAGGGATGCCAGAGATGTTGGCGATCAAATGGGTCAGTCATTGGAAACCAAGTTGAAAAATGAAGATTAAAATTTCCGAAACAGTGTGCCACACTTTTAAATGCACTCAATGGCAAAATGCACTCTATAATCAGAGAACTTAAGCCCTGCTACAGCTTTAACCTCGCTCAAAGTACTATTTGTACACCTTCGCTCGGGTGCCTGGAATCAGAAATTAATTTCTTCGACTATATGACAAAATCTATGCTGTACGAAAATCTATCGTGGCAAAACCTATGCAATATGAACAGCAGTGCCATTTGATAAATCAAACTGATCGGCTAAACTCAGAAATCATGATTTCTCTAAAAATGTCCTTCGAGCAAAACCTATGAGTCAATCTGCAAATTCAGCGCAATCATCTGTCAATTGTTTCCGTTTTCCCATCCGTGTATATATCGAAGATACCGATGCAGGTGGCATCGTCTACCATGCCAATCACATTCGCTACATGGAGCGTACCCGTACCGAATGGCTTCGTACATCGAAGTTTGAACACTATTGGCATCAGCAAGATTACAACTTCGTCGTACACGACATTTCGATGAAATACCATCGACCAATTTTAATGGATGATTTACTGACTGTTACAGCACGTGTAATTTCTTGCAAATCCGCATCATTTTCCTTGCAACAAGAAATTTACCGTGATGAAATACTGCTTGCTTCCGGACTTGTCACCATCGCTTGTCTATCAAAGGATATGCGACCTCGCAAACTCCCTGAAGCGCTGAAGGAAATGATTCTTGAACAGCTCGCTTTGGAACAGCAATCACTGCAAAAAGCACAGCGATAGTCATCGTAAAACTGATTTAAAACTTTTTTGGTCAAATAGATTATGCCAACCGAAACGTTAACCACAACCGCACATTCTTTAAATGTCATGGATTTGATTTTAGGCGCAGGGATCATCGTGCAATTGGTGATGCTCGGCTTATTATTGGCATCCATTTACAGTTGGTATCTCATCGCCAAGCTCAACATCAGCTTTAAACATGCCAATAAACAAGATCAACAGTTTGAAAAAGTCTTTTGGTCAGGCGCAGAGCTTCCAACCTTATTTAAAAATGCACAAACCAAAGCCAATCGTGCAGGTTTGGAAAACGTCTTCCACGACGGTTATAGCGAATTTAATAAGCTGAATAAACGTAAAGCCTCACTCACCCAATCTTTAGAAGGCACAGAACGTATTTTGCGTGTCAGCCTTTCTCGTGAACAAGCAAGTTTGGAGCATGGTCTAGGCACCTTAGCCAGTATCGGTTCGGTTGCACCTTATGTCGGTTTATTCGGTACGGTATGGGGCATCATGACGGCATTTATCGGTTTATCGACTGCCGAGCAAGTCACGCTCGCTACGGTTGCACCAGGTATTGCAGAAGCCTTGATTGCGACGGCGATTGGTCTATTTGCAGCAATTCCTGCAGTATTGGCGTTCAACCATTTCACCTCAAAAAGTGAAGGTTTGTACGAAGAACGTGCCTTATTTGCCGAAGAGATGACTGCACGCTTGCAACGTCAATCGCTTGCACCTGAGCTAGAAGATTAATCCGCTGAGTTGAGAAGTTAAATCATGTCACGTTCAACGAGCCGTTTTGCACGCATTAAAAAACCACTGAAAAGTGAAATGAACGTCGTTCCGTACATCGACGTGATGTTAGTTCTTTTAGTGATTTTTATGGTCACTGCACCGATGATCACCAGTAAGGTCAATGTCGATCTGCCTAAAGTTAATGGGCAAGATCAAGTTGCCAATAGCAGTGAATCAAGTGTATATGTCGTTGAATTAGAAAGCTCTGGTCAACTCAGGTTAGAAAAAGACGGCAAAAATAAACAAACCATGACTTTGTCTGAAATTGAAAGCACACTGATGTCAGCCCTTGCAGAAGATGAAAATATCAATGTCATGGTTGCAGGCGATCAATCCATTGCTTATGGTGAAGTGATGAAGCTGATGTCTGACTTACAACAAGCAGGACTTGATCAAGTCGGACTGGTCACTGAACCACTGAAATAGGTTGAAATCACGAAATAATCCTGAACCACGAAATGGCTCAAAAATTCACACCACCCTTAGCGTTTAATGAAGTTTGTAAAAAGTAGAAAATATGCGTCGTCAACCTGAGTTTAAACAAAAGCCACTTGCTATTGCCTTTACTGTCGGTATTCATGCCGTAGTATTGGTCGGCTTGGCTTTTTTTGCTGACGCGCCACTTCCTGAACCATCAAAACCATTAAAAACCGTTCTAATTACGCCTGAACAGCTCAAACTGTTACAACAAGACAAACCGCTTCAAGAACTCACCGAAGCACCGACTGAGAACATCTCAGAAATTACCGAAGCACCTGAAGTCGCTGAAACACCTGAAGAAGTCAATCCAGTACCAACACCAATTCAGCCGAAAGAAAAGCCGGTCGAAGACACTCGCCAAAAACAGCTAGAACAAAAACAACAAGAACAACAACAGCGAGAGAAAGAACAGCAAGCACAAAAGCAACTTGAGCAAAAGCAACGTCAAGAAGCCTTAGAAAAACAGCGCCAAGCGGATGCAAAGAAAAAATCTGACGCTGAGGCAAAACGTAAAGCTGACGCAGACGCCAAGAAAAAGGCTGATGCTGAGGCAAAAGCGAAGGCTGATGCCGAAGCCAAGAAAAAAGCCGATGCAGAGGCAAAGCGCAAAGCTGATGCTGATGCAAAGAAAAAAGCGGATGCTGAAGCAAAACGTAAAGCCGACGCTGATGCCAAGAAAAAAGCGGATGCCGAAGCAAAACGCAAAGCTGATGCCGAAGCCAAGAAAAAAGCCGATGCAGAGGCAAAAGCTAAAGCCGAACGTGAAGCCAAAGAATCTGCTGCCAATAAAAAAGCTGAATCTAAGAAAATTGCGTCCAGTGCAAAACGTGATTTTGAAGCAAAAATCAAACGTGCTTGGGATGTGCCAATGGGTACGACGGGCACCAAAGCCACTGCACGAGTTACCCTGACAGACAGTGGGCAAGTTGCTTCGGCAATTGTTTCGAGTAGCGATGCAAATGTCAAAGCATCTGTGGAAGCAGCCATTCGTGCAGCCGCACCATACCCAATGCCAGAAGATGCTGACGCACGTCGTGAAGCACGTTCATTTACATCCTCATTTACAGCACAATAATTTCCTCAAAAAAGTTTATATAAAAAGCCTCTGATTGTGATGACAAAGCGTCAATATCAATATACATTGTTTGAATATAAAAGCTTTGTCATCATAACTTTACATAGTCAGTATAGAATTCATGCCACGGCTTTGTTACAACATCAATAATTTATTCAATATTTCCAAACTTCAATGCAATTTTGGAAATAATAATCACCATCCAAAGTCATCATGCCTTATACAAAAGTAAAGGCATTGAAAATTGATAGAAAAGGTTTGAAATACGTCGAGATGATTGCTTTAAATAACGATTCAAAATCTACACTGAACTATAAACACCTTGCACTTGCCCTCTTGGTCGCTTGTACACCACTCACCGTACAACAAAGCTATGCGCAATTGCAGTTAGAAATTGCCAAAGCGCCTGATCAAGCACCGCAAATTGCTGTTGTGCCATTTGGCAATGACCAAACTGTTTCACCGATCGTTGCCAGTGATTTAAACCGTTCAGGTCGTTTTACCAGTACATCAAATAACCTTCCTGCCAACCCAACTTCACCAAGTCAAATGAACGTCGGTGTCTGGAAAGGTGCAGGCATTCCTTATGTGGTGATGGGACAGGTACAACAAGTCGATAGCTCTACGTATAAAATTCAATACCAACTGTTCGATACCGATAAGCAACAATGGTTATTGAATGAAGTGCTTACCGTACCAAGCAATCAAATGCGTAAAGCAGCGCACTTAATCAGTGATACGATTTATAAAGCATTGACTGGCGTACCGGGTGATTTTAGTGGTCGTATTGCCTATGTCCTACGTAATCCTGCGACACCTGACCAACGCTATACATTACAAATCGCTGATACCGATGGTGCCGAGCCACGTACGATTTTGTCTTCGCCTGAACCAATTCTTTCACCATCATGGACACCTGATGCCAAGAAGTTGGCGTATGTGTCATTTGAAAGCAAACGCCCTGCGATTTATTTGCAAGATTTATCGACTGGTCAGCGCCAACTCCTCACCAGTTTTAGAGGTCTAAATGGTGCGCCAAGCTTCTCACCTGATGGTCAGAACATGCTATTTACTGCTTCAATGGACGGCAATCCTGAAATCTACCGCATGAATCTTTCAAACAAGCAACTTACTCGCTTGACACGTGATACGGCGATCGACACCGAAGCGCGTTATACACCTGATGGCAAGTCATTTATTTTCACCTCAGATCGTGGTGGTTCACCGCAGATTTATCGTTATACCTTTGCTGATGGCTCAACCAAACGCATGACCTTTAAAGGTGCATTTAATGCCCGTGCAACGCTGAATGCCGATGGCAGCAAAATTGCATTAGTTCATCGTCCAAGCGGTAGTAATTATAAAGTTGCGCTGATGGATTTAAACTCAGGAATTTTCAATATTCTGACACCGACTTCATTGGATGAATCTCCAAGCTTCTCACCGAACGGTCAGATGGTGGTCTACGCAACACGTGAAGGCAATCGTGGCTTGCTTTCGATCATGTCTACCGACGGTCGATTCCGCATGAATCTGCCAAGTGAGCAAGGTGAAGTGCGTGAACCTGCTTGGGCACCGAGTCACTGATTACCCTATTCATTCAAACTCTTGTAAATGCTGTATTAAAACTTAACTACTCATCTCTAAGGAGAGCAACATGAATTATAAATTAATGATACTTCCAATCTTGGCAGGAACATTGGCTGTGACAGGCTGTGCAAACCGCAAGCCTGCAACGACCGTCACCACCTCATCGACGGCAGGTCAAAGTGGAGCAACGACATCAGGTCTTGGCACAGACGCTAGTATTAGCGCACAAGGTGGCTCTACGCTTGGTGTGACTGATGCCAATCGCCCATTCCTTGCGAAACGTGTGGTACATTTTGACTATGACAGTAGCGATGTATCGAACGAAGATTATCAAACCCTTCAAGCGCATGCACAGTATCTTTCTGCCAATACCAACTCCAAAGTTGCATTGGTTGGACATACCGATGAGCGTGGTACACGTGAGTACAATATGGCGCTTGGAGAACGTCGTGCTAAAGCCGTTGAGTCATTCTTAACCTCTTACGGTGTGCGTGCAGATCAGCTTGAAGCAGTGAGCTATGGCAAAGAGCAACCGGTCAATGCAGGTCATAATGAAGCGGCGTGGAGTGAAAACCGCCGTGTAGAGATCAACTATGAAGCGGTTCCACCGATCTTAACTATGCCAAACAGCCGTTAATTCTACACAAAATAAAATCTGCATATAAATTATTAGACTGATCTAAAGTAGCTTCTCGGAGCTACTTTTTTTATTGTCTTTAAAAAATATCTTCACTAAAAAATGTATTGAACAATTATTTTTCTGTCTGTACTTGCCCTTCTGATTCGTGAACCGTCATGGATTCGATCATGTCATGCTTATTAAACTCTTTATATTCAGGCTTGGCTTCATAAGCTTTCCAAGCTTGCTTGACGTTTTCATCTTTGATCTCGTGCATGTCCATTTCTTCGACAGCGGTTGGCATCTCATCAAACTTAACGGTGGTCATGGTGGCTCTCCTTAATTACTCTTATTCTGCATTAACTTAACCTTAGCATGTTCTATGCCATCTAGACTGACTATTCACCAACAAATTGTTTCCGATTGCACGAAAGCGAACGTAGTGTCATAGCTTTTTATCTCGAATATGCAATAATAGCCACTTTCACTATTTGCCTATAAAGCTATTTGGAGTTTGACGCAATGTCCCAAGTTTTACTCAAAGATTTTCTCGCCCAACAACAAAACCACAATCTGACAGAAAATCTTACGCAAGTGATCCTAACCATTGCATCAACCTGTCAAGACATCGACGCTGCGCTACAAAAAGGTGCACTTGCAGGGATTCTTGGCAGTGCAGAAAATGAAAATGTACAAGGTGAAACTCAAAAGAAACTCGATGTGATTTCGAATGACATGCTCATTGATGCCTTACAGCAACATCCTGCTGTGGTCGCACTTGCATCAGAAGAGTTGGAAGACATGACGCCTGCTCAAGCGAACGGTGAATATTTGGTATTGTTTGACCCGCTTGATGGTTCAAGTAATATTGATATCAACATGTGTGTCGGTACGATTTTCTCGATTTTAAAAAATACTGGCGATCTGAAAACAGAAAACTTCTTCCAAAAAGGTCGTGATCAAGTCGCTGCGGGCTATGTACTCTATGGTCCATCGACCATGTTAGTACTCACTACTGGTCATGGCGTGCAGATGTTTACCTTTGACCCTGAGTCTAAACAATTTGTATTGACCAATGATCAAGTACAAATCCCTGCGGAAACGCAAGAGTTTGCCATTAATTCATCAAATCAACGTCATTGGGAAGCACCTGTACAGCGCTATATCGGCGAACTCCAAGCAGGAAAAACAGGCGAACGTGGCAAAGACTTCAATATGCGTTGGGTGGCGTGCATGGTCGGTGACGTGCATCGCATCTTGACACGTGGCGGTATTTTCCTTTATCCATATGATCTCAAAGACCCGAAAAAAGCAGGTCGTCTACGCCTAATGTACGAAGCTAACCCAATGAGTTTCTTGGTCGAACAAGCAGGCGGCGCATCATCTACTGGTCGCATGGATATTATGGATGTTGAGCCAAACGATCTCCATCAACGTATCCCTGTGATTTTGGGCTCAAAAGCTGAAGTCGAGCGTGTTGCGAGCTATCATCAAGCTTAAGTTGATCGCAAACTCATTATTCTAAAAGGATGACACATTACAAAATGATCATCCTTACTTTCTGAATCAAAGTTTTTTACATCGAAGCGCCATATGTTTGAATTCATCCAGTCCAAAGATAATCCAAAAATAAAATTGGTTCGTGGTTTATTAGAACAGGCTTCTCTACGTAAGAAAAATGCGCAGACCGTACTTGAGGGTGCGCATTTGATCGAAAGTTTTATTCATCATTACAGCAATAAAAACACTGATTGCAAAATCCAATTTCTGCTTTGTACGGAAAGTGCTTTAGACCACCCTGAAAATCAAAAAGTTTTAGACGAAAATACAGCACCTGTTTATCTCGTTGATAGCTCGCTATATCATAAAATTAGCCAACTTGGTGAATCCACACCACTCATGGCTGTGATTGATTTGCCCAAAGCCCAAGACGCATGGCAAATTGACTGCGACACATTAATTCTCGATCGTGTTCAAGATCCGGGCAATGTCGGTACGCTACTCCGCTCTGCTGCCGCTGTGGGTATTCATCAAGTGATCACCACCACGGGTACAGCAAGCCTGTGGTCACCACGTGTCTTGCGTGCAGCGATGGGCGCACATTTCTCATTAGCGTTTTTTGAAGCAGTGCAGATTGAAAACTTGATTGATCAATTTCAGATTCCTGTCTATGCCACTAGTTCACATCGACCACAAAGTATTTATCAGCTCGATTTAAAGACGCCGTGTGTTTGGATTCTAGGCAATGAAGGACAAGGCGTACATGAAAATTTACTTGAAAAAGCAACTGCAGTCACCATTCCACAACCAGGCGGGCAAGAGTCTTTGAATGTCGCAATCGCAGGCTCGGTCTGTCTATTTGAAATGATGCGTCAACGTCTTTAGGTTTTTTTAAGCACTATTTTGAAACTTGATTAATTATTAACAACGTAACGATAGCTAACAATTTGCAGTTTTATGTTGAAACTGTGCCATTTTTTCACCAAATCCCCTACACTACATCAGAAAATATTTTACAACCTTGTCAACCAAATCAGCCAATGCGACGTTAATAGTCACATGAAAACTGTTTAGGTTGTCGAATGACAGGACTTTCCATCCCGATGGATTCAGCACCCAAGCAAAAACTATTGACGCAGGATACCACTGCGACAATGTCGCTTGAAAAGCGCCTCCAGCTCTTTATGCAAGAGATTACTGGACGTGCTTTAGTGATGATGGAAAATGCATGTCAGGGCCAACATGATGTGGCGATGGATTTGGTGCAAGAGGCTTTTATTTCATTGCATCAACATTATTCAGAAAAACCAACCGATGAGTGGTATCCCCTGTTCTACACCATTTTGAACAATAAGTTGCTCGATTGGCGTAGAAAAGAGGCACGTCGTACTCAGCGATTTGGATGGTTGCGGATCAACCCCATTGGCGATGAAGATGAGGAACTGTTTGATCTTCCCGATCAAAGCCTTGTTGATGCAAGTGACTTGATTGACCAAGAACATACTACAGAGGAAATATTCCACGCAATTCAGACTTTACCTGTACGTCAACAGCAAGCCTTTATGCTCCGTGCCTGGGAAGGTTTTGACACTGCAACGACAGCAAAAATTATGGACTGTAGTGAAGGTAGTGTAAAAACGCATTATCACCGTGCCACGCAAAGTTTAAAAGCGATTTTGGCACATTTAAATTTTGATCATTGAGGGTCATCCTATGAAAAAAGATGATTTTGAACAAAAAATTGTGAGTGCTTTGAACAAAAAAGCCGAGCAACAAGCACAATTCAAATATGCTGTGATCGACAATGTATTCGATCGCATTGATCAACAACGTCATGAACGCTTGAACCGTTGGGGTTTGGCAGGGTTTGCTTTAGCAGCTGCAATCACAGGTGTTGCAGTGGTTCCTAGTAGCTTCTTTGACAATACCAATGATCAGCAAGCAACGATCACCTCGACCAAACTTTCGCCACAACTCGCAGACGATTTGGATATGTTACTTGTCCTTGGTGAGGATGTAACGCATGGTAGCTAAGCTTCCTATGTTATGCGCTGTATCTATCTGCCTTGCTTCACCGCTTGGCTTTGCAGGTATGGAGCGTTTTTGGGCGAATAAGGAAGACAAAAAAACAGTTGAACAGCTCGATGAGTGTGATGCCCTTACTGTTGAACAGCGTCATCAATTGATAAAAGCCTATCAAGCCACTCGTGATGAAGAGTTAAAGCTGGACCTCAGAAAACGTATGGAATGGTTTTGCAAACTCAGTGATCAAGAGCAAGATCGCATGCGTGTCGCATGGCAAAATATGAACACTACTGAGCGCAACGAGCTCAAACAAAAGCTACAAGCTGCAAGTAATCTTGAAGAGCGTACAGAAATACGTCGTGAGTTTATTGAGCGATTTGAAAGCTCTTTCTAAATTCCAATTCTTAAATCATTCACTTCATCATGATCTTGATTTAGAAAACTTAGAAATAATAAAAAAAGAGGCGCATCTAGTGCCTCTTTTTTATTGATCTATATGGATTTATCAGTGTTTAACTCGACGTCGCCATAATGCTAAGCCTGTTAACCCAAATACCGAAAATATCCCTAAGCTACCGCCACCACCACGCGTATCATCACTCGTTGTCGCTGTGCTAATCAATTTAATTTCCGCACTATTTGACTCGGTCGCATCCGCATCAAATACCGTGTACTCAATAGTATAGTTAAACTTGTTAAAGCTATTTCTTGGCTTGATATGGATATCGCCACCATAGCACCACTCACGAGAACCATCAGGACACACCACACGTTGCTCTGATTCAATCACAAGACTCGAATCAATCTTGCCAAACTTAATCGGTGCAGAGATCCCATCTTCTCCTACATAGAATGTATCTTTGCCCACAGGAAAGCCTTCTTGACCAGCAACGCCATCACCATCATCGCTATCATTGGCGAGAATATCCAACTTAACACGTTGTTCTGTGCCAAATTTTAGAGTGTAGGCATCATTATTGGCAATCGGCGCAATATTTTTAAATGCAGCTTGTGCTAATCCCACAGAATTAATCGATGGATCAGATTTAAGAATAATTTTGTAGCGACAGTAGCTAAAGTCACCTTCTTGTGGCAATTCGTTTTCTGTTGTGAAGTCTTTACGCCACATCACCAATGCTTCAATATCAGCTCGCCATTCGCAACCTAGGTTATTGTCCACCAACAAATCTTCGTTCGGAGTCGTAGAATCATTGTCTATATCAACAGATACTTTTGAATAACCTACTGGAATCTCACCACCTTGATATTTCAATGGATCCAAATTACCCGAAGTAAAAACATCACGAGTTGTTGTCAATGGCAACGTTTCAATAGTATATGAATCTGAATCGAATTGCTTTACCTCACGTTGCCCATTGACAACAATTTCAGCAGGAATACTATTGGCGAAAATATCAAAATATGCCTGACGATAGCGTAAGCCGTCTTTAACGTTTTTAGCTTGCTCTGTGAAATAATCTTTTCGAACTTGGTAGTATTCTAAAAACTTTTCTTCAGTATCTTCATCGTCCAACAAGTCTTGGAAAAACTCAGCTTCAGCTTCTAAGTCATCGATCAACTGTACTTGAGAGGTATTTGATGCCTTGAGATCTTTTGCAGAGAGTAAGGTCAACTCGGTTGAGCCAATGTCACAACTATTCGATGTATTTGCATCCATCAACAGCGCATTGCCCGCAAATCGGTCAAAGCCACGTGGATCAGTCGCCTGACAGCCTGGTGAACTTTCATCAACGTTAATTAAAGGGTTCTGAGCGTATTCTTTTAAGAAATACATCGGCAGAAATGCAGTGTACTCGCTTGCGGGTTGTAGCGTCGTCATTAATGTGGATTGACTAAAGCCATCCACCGCTTCCAACGTTTCATCATCTAACTCATCATAAGGCAACTGACAATAACCTACACTATTTGGAGATGTCACCAATCCATTAAAACTTGTTGAGAATCCCACACGGCCTTCTTTTGGCAAAGTACCCAATAAATATCTACAAGACATTCCTGAGTTATAGGCAATGATGTTGTAATCTAAAGACTTCGTACCAAAGCTATCATAAAGTAACGTGCTATATGCCGTATTATTGACAATTGTATTGCTTAATAATGTCAAATCACTCGCAGTACTCAGAATTCGATCTCCACCTTGCCCCTGCACACTATCACCTGTGAACTTAATGATACTTCCACTGGTAGACGATGCAGTATTTTGCGCAATAGTGTTTGCAGTCATCGTAATATCAGGTGCACCACAGAACTCAATTACACTGGCTGTGCTAGATTGACCGTTATTCACAATCGATGAGCCATTAATCGTGATCGTCCGCGTAGTCCCACTCAGCTTATCATTACAACTCATGGCAATCACTGCACCACGAGATGCAGTATTATTTTCAAATACACTACTGGAAGCTTCCAAGCTACTGCCAATGCCAGACAAATAAATCGCCCCACCCTCATTGGCGTTAGAATTTGCAATTTCAACTTTGACTAGAGAAACCAGTGAGCCAGCCTTGATTGCGCCCCCCCGATCGGCATTACCATCTTCTAATCTGACACTTTCTATGCTGAGCTGTGATTTACCTGCAGTTGTATCGAACAAAGTAAATGTGTTGTTGCCACTGATCGTGGTTTGTAATGGTGTGCGCTGTGGATAGTCACCTGTGAGGATGTCTTTTTCACTCCAATCTGTCGGCGTTTCACCAAAAATTTTTATCATAGAGCTTGGCGTGAGTGGTTTCTCTAGCACATATTCACCAGCTTTAAGCATAATGAAGTCTGTTACAGCGGACGATGTTTTTCCTACACTGCACCCGCCATAAGGCTTATTGTCTGCGGCGGTCTGAACCGCTTCTCGCAATGAACACGCATTACTATTTTCACCATCTTCATCAGCAAAGGTATTGACATAAATATAGTCATCATTAGTTGCCGCCATCAATGGCAATGTTGCCACGATTGATAAAGCGAGTAATGCTTTTTTATAATTTTTCACCTTAACACTCCTTGTTAAGCTTGTTCTTACGTGATGCAACTCGAAGCAAAGACAGCATCAACAATCCAAATAATGAATAACCAATTGCACCACCTGAAACATTGACTGTTTTACTCTCAAAATTATTTTCAGGGTTTTGGCTAATCTTCACAGGAATCAATAAGTCGCGGTCTGACTCAGCATCCGAGAATCGTGTTCCTGTTGTAACCACACGCAAATTTAACTCATCCGAACCATGCCAGTTTGAGTTTGGTGTATAATTCAAGGTACCATCTTCTGCCAGTGTCCATATTCCTTTTGACACAGGTGTTGCTGAGCTTTGATCAATACGCAAGCATCCCACTTGCCATGGATTACCATCTGGATCGGTATCCGCACCTAATACTGCGGCGCACTCGTTGGCAGGCAATAGCTCCCCATCTGCCAAACTATCCAAGATGGATGTGGTATAGACATCACCAAAAGTTAAATCATCAAATATACGCTCAATGGTTTCAGAGTTGATCACCAACTCGATGGCACCAATATCACAATATTCTGCAGAACGTGCAATACCACGCTGATCTTGACCTTCACAACTGAATGTCCCTTGCTCCGTGCCATCACTATAAACACGACCACGGTTGACGATTGGAGAATCGGACAATGAAGCATAAGCTGAAAGTAAGCGTGGTTTAAAATAGCCTAAGAAAAAGTTTTTAGGCGTACTAAAAGGACACAACAAACCGTCCGCAGGTGGACGATCACACGAACCTTCCACCGAATTCCCAGCAAGTAACTTCGAATTTGCTAGCGTCGTAATTTTTGTATTTGGGTTGGTCTCGCTACCACTGAGTGCACAGCTTGCGCCTACGATATTATTAAAGGTTTGTGGTTCAGTTGCTGTTCTATTATCACAATCATTATTTTTATTCACAACAATACTGTTAGAAATATGTGCTTGATTTCTTGGCGCATTAAAATAAAAACCTTTGGTATTTTCGATTGCTGTAACGTTATTTACATAAACACCATCACGAATGTTTAACAGATAACCCGTGTTGTTATACAACGTCGTATTACCCAATGATGAAAGGCGTACAATCCCGTTCCCAGTCGAGGTGGTTTTATCATCAAATGCCACTGCACTGTATATAATACTCGCACCTGAGTCTGTCGCCTTATTTCCTCGAATCACATTATTTCTGATAGAAAACAGCGGGTTCTCAGAATGCAACACTGCACCTTGCGCTGCAACGTTATCCTGAATTAGTGAGTTATTAATCGTAACAATATTCGCTGTATTTTGGTTAGTTCCTGCCAAGATCCCAGCACTGTAGATTGCGCCGCCTTTGTTTGCATAACCATCAAAGAGCTTTACATATTGAAGGGTTAGATTTTCACGGTTAAATATAATCCCGCCCTGATCTTCACAAATTGCATCTGCACCACAACCTTGTAGATTGACTTGGTTAATTCGTACAGTGATTTGACTGACTTCAGCTTTATTATCATCCACAGTGAATAGGCGATGTGTACCACTTGGCTTAATCGTGGCATTTTCAAGACCCATTTCTGTCGAGTCGGTATTAAATACTGTATTTTCAGTTTGTATAGTGACACTTGTCGAAATGTTAATTTCTTCATCAAGCGTATAGGTTTCATCTGCTTTTAAGAGAATTGCTGCCGTTGCATTTTCACCACCACAGCCATTGTAGCCTGCATTTTTTATTTCTTCTCGAGCAGTCTTTTCGGTTTCCGATTCGCCATCTTGGGCTGTAAGATATCGATTGACATAAGTCACCGCCTCACGAATTGAACACTCATCGTCATCTCTAACGATATCTTCGGTAATGGTGACATTAATATTGGCTAACGCATGCCCACTTAAGCATAACAACCCCACAGCAATGCTTTGTTTAAGCATTATCGCACTCCTTTGAACCCGCTCTTTTTTGTTGTTTTTGGCGTAAAATACTGCCAATCCTTGAATGCACATACTTTCTCACAGCTTGAGGCATGTGACAAGCCTATTTTGTAAGTGCTTTTAGTCTGAATATTGATCAATGAGCGCAAATATTTGTTTTAAGCGCAGATTTGACAATTTTATTTTTTCACCATGAAGTACTTGCTCAATGCGATCCATCGTCGTCAACAAGCTATTGGTCTGTTTGGGACCATGTTGTAATAAGTATTCGATGATTGGTTCTTGAAACTGCCAACCACGACGTTGGGTCACTGCCATGAGCAATGCTTGGCGGTCTTCATAAGCTGTACCATCGGGTACTTGAATGCTCACCGATTGGTTTAAGCGAGATTGCAAGTCAGGTAACTGTAAGCGGAGTTCCATCGGTGCAAAGCGTGATGAAAAAACCAGTTGCGTTTGCGTTTCATAGCTCCGATTAATCAAATGAAAAATCGCCTTTTGCCACGCCATTACGCCACTGATTGCTTCAAGATCATCCAAAGCAACGAGATCATAATGTTCCAGCGCCTGTATTGCCTCGACTGGTGCATCCAACAGCGCCAATAACGGCACTGTAATTGCTCTTTTGCCCAGCTCCAAGTACGACTCACCGATCGCACTCAGCAAGTGCGACTTCCCCGCACCAGCTTGACCGTAAATAAACAACTGTTGAATCAAGCCAGTATGTAACTGACGCACACTATCAATGACCGAACCCCAACTCGGTCCAGCAAAGTCACTGATTTGCGCATCTAAGTATGGCTCAATATCAAGCCTTAATTGACGCATCGCTTATCCAATAGAAATTTACGGAATTTAAGCTTTTGCATCATCGTCATCGACATTACTTTGAGCAGATTCATTCGGCGTTTCAGTCCGCTGTTCAACTTGTCGTTTGGACTCACGGTTTCCTGCTTGCTCGCCCAGCTGTGGCTCCTGCTGTGTCAACAGCTCCATTTCATTTAATTGTTCAGACAAACCCACCTGATGCGCACCATACCACACGCTTTGCTCATAGCTATCTCGTAAATGCCTGAGTAAAACCACAATCACAGCTGCGACTGGCAAGGCAATTAACATTCCTGCAAAACCAAGCAGCTGCGCACCTGCGAGCACCGCAAAGACAACTGCAACAGGTGATAAACCAATTTTATCCCCCAACAAAAATGGCTGAAGCACGTAGCCTTCGATCGCTTGACCAACCATAAAAACAACAAAAACTAAAAATAACTGCATCCAATCCACGCCAAATTGCAACAAAGAAGCGACAACAGCAGCGATAATGCCTACAGCAAAACCAAGATAAGGAATAATACTCGCAAGTCCTGCAACGATACCGATGATCAAGCCCACTTCAATGCCGATCAACTGCAAGCCAACCGCATAGACAATACCAAGTAAAATCATCACCAAGAACTGTCCTTTGACAAAAGCTCCAAGCACTTGATTACATTCTTTGGCAATGGTCACTACGCTATTTTCAAATGGACGAGGAATCGCCCGTTGCATATGCTTGAGCATCTTGTCCCAATCAAGCAGAAAATAAAATGTAATGATTGGAATCAACACCAACATGCCACCGACTTGGATGAAATTCAGACCTGATTGTGCCAATCGCAGCGCCACATCTTGCAGATTATCGACGCTGTAATTGGTTTGAATATACTCCATCGCCACGACAGTCATTTCATCGGTATTGAGCTCCATTTCCACTAGATTGAAAGTATCGGACAGCCATGGCAAAAATGTCCCATTAATCCAAGCAATCATCTCTGGGATATGATCACGCGCATAGATCAACTGCGCCCATATCATCGGCATAATGAACCAACCGACCAAGACCAAACCGACAATAATAATCAAAAACACGGAGGTAATCGCCAGCCAACGTGGGAGGCCAAAGCTGAGTATACGATCAACAAGCGGACTAAATAAATATGCCACCAAAAACGCAATTAAGAATGGAATCACCACTGGCATGAGCAAATAAAGCAGCCATACAAAGAAAACCACGGCGGCAAGAATAAATACTCTTTTTAAGACCAAATCATGCATTATTCACATTTCCTAAAATATCGGGGTGGCATCGGTAGTTATTTTGTTTTAACGAAACCAATTTTTAAGAAAAAGATAGCATTTTATGCAAGAAAAATCATAAGAATTATGTATATTCAGGTATAATCAGCCGCCAATGCGGAGATTTCACTTATGAGCAACTCAACTTCAAATTCAAACACCACTTCAAGCACAGGCTTAAGCTATAAAGATGCTGGTGTAGACATCGAAGCTGGCGACCTACTCGTCGAGCGAATCAAATCTGTCGCAAAACGCACAACTCGCCCTGAAGTGATGGGTGGACTCGGTGGTTTTGGCGCATTGTGTAAAATTCCAAAAGGTTATGAAGAGCCCGTGCTTGTTTCAGGCACAGACGGCGTTGGTACAAAACTACGTCTTGCACTACAACTCAATAAACATGACACCATCGGACAAGACTTGGTTGCAATGTGCGTCAACGACTTACTGGTTACTGGTGCTGAGCCATTATTCTTCCTCGACTACTATGCAACAGGTCACCTCAATGTTGACGTTGCGGCAAATGTCGTGACTGGTATTGGTAAAGGTTGTGAACTTGCAGGCTGTGCTTTGGTTGGTGGCGAAACAGCTGAAATGCCAGGTATGTACGAGGGTGAAGACTACGACCTTGCAGGTTTTTCCGTAGGTGTGGTTGAACACAGCAAAATTATTGATGGCACCAAAGTCAAAGCAGGCGACGTACTGATCGGATTAGCTTCAAGTGGTGCGCACTCAAACGGCTATTCACTGCTTCGTAAAATCATTGATGTGAAAAATATTGACTTAAACACCCAAGTAGACGGCAAGTTACTCAGTGAAGTGGTGATGGAACCAACTCGTATTTATGTTAAGCCCGTGCTTGAACTGTGCAAGCAAGTCGATGTACATGCTATGGCGCATATCACAGGCGGTGGTCTACCAGGCAACGTACCACGTGTTTTACCTGATGGCCTACGTGCAACGATTGATGAAAGCTCTTGGCAATGGCCTGCCTTGTTCAAACTTTTACAAGCTGAAGGGCAAGTTGAACAATTTGAAATGTATCGCACCTTTAACTGTGGTGTAGGTATGGTCATTGCTGTGGATGCGTCTGATGCAGACAAAACAATTGAGATCTTGAATGCGCAAGGTGAATTTGCATGGAAAATCGGTACGATTGAAGCTGACGCTGCATCCATTAAAGATGCCGATGAAAAAATCCGTGTGGTCTTTCAATAAAATAAAAAATTGGTATTCGTTTTAACATGAAACGTATTGCAGTATTAGTTTCAGGAAGCGGTAGCAACCTGCAAGCCTTAATTGATGCCCAGCTTCAAAATCAACTTGGCAATGGCAAAATTGTCGGGGTACTGAGCAACAAAGCAGATGCTTTTGCGCTGACACGTGCCAAACACGCCAATATTGATACTGCAATCATTTCTCACAAAGACTTTCCGACACGAGAAAGTTTTGATCAGCAGATGCATCAGCAACTGCTCGATTGGCAGGTTGATCTGGTGGTACTGGCTGGCTTTATGCGCATTTTATCTAGTGACTTTGTCAGTCAATGGCAAGGACGCATGCTCAATATTCACCCCTCAGTACTTCCTCACTATAAAGGCATGCACACCCATCAACGAGTGCTCAATACTGGCGAGCGTTTTCATGGTTGTACCGTGCATTTCGTCACTGCAGAGCTAGATGCAGGCCAAGCAATTATCCAAGCAGTTTTGGAGGTTCGACATTCGGATACTGTAGAATCACTTGCTACTCGCATTCATCCCTTAGAGCACAAAATCTATCCTCAAGCCGTACAATGGTTTTGTAACGAACAACTCATTTGGTGTGAAAATCAAGCGTATTTACAAAACAAACCGTTACAACTGCAACAAATATTTTTTAAAAACGCCTAAATCTCAAGCATTTTTAAGCTAAAAATAGCTCGACCACGGCACATTTTTAGATAATTATGACAGCTACTTGCTTTCAAGACTGAATTTTGCACTCATGAGTTCTCTCTAAATTCTTATAAATTTCAATTTAATATAAAAAAACATTGGCTTTTTATACATTTCACTTATCATTTTGCAAAAGTTCAGTTATAGTAATTACATGAGTGAAACATCACGATTACATAACTTATAAACTCCTTATTGGTATTGGTTTTATAAGCTATCTCAGATTTAACTTAGGTCTCATGGATTGATGATAATGAAAATCAAGACTCTTACCGCTGCACTTGCATGTGCACTTCCTGTAACTGGTGCTTTCGCTGCCGCTCTAGACCGTTCAGGACAATCAATTTCTTCTTTTTTACAACCAGGTAACTACTTTGAAGCTGGTCTTTCTGTATTAGATCCAGATGTATCTGGGAAGGCTATTTCAACTGCTGGTGGCGGCAATCTTTCTGACATGGGAGATGATTACTACTTCCCCTCAGCTGCTCTTAAATTACAAGTAACAGACCACTTCTCATTTGGTTTGATCTATGACCAACCATTTGGTGCTGATGCTGCATACTCAACAAGTGACCCACTTGTTGGTCTCAATACAGGTTTGTTCCACTTAAACGGTGAAGCAACTGAAGTAGAAGTTGACACTCAAAGTTTGTCTATGATTTTTGGTTTCCAGCCAAATGAAAATTTCAACATTTATGCTGGTCCTGTTTATCAAACAATTAAAGGTAATGTTCAATTACGTGGTGCGGCATATGGTTCAGCTAACGGCCTTGGCTTATATAATGCTGATTTAGATGAAGATGGTGCAGTTGGCTGGTTAGCTGGCTTTGCTTATCAAATTCCTGAAATTGCTTTAAAAACATCTATCACTTATCGCTCTGAAATTGACCACAAAGCATCTGCTCGCGAATATGGTCAAAGTAACGTATTAGCATTTGTTGGCAGTAGCCCTGTTTACGATGTAGCAACAGATGCAAATATTACAACTCCCCAATCTGTTAACCTTGATTTCCAAACAGGGATCATGGCAAATACAGTTGCCTTTGCAAATGTACGTTGGGTGAATTGGAAAGACTTTTCTATTGACCTAAAACAATTCGGAACTGTTGCAGATACTCTAGGTGCGCTAGGCCAGACTCCAGACAACCCAAATGGCTTTGATATTGTTGCTTATACTGATGACCAATGGTCAGCAAACGTAGGTGTAGGCCGTAAATTTAATGATCTATGGGCAGGTAATGTCTCAGTAGGTTGGGACTCTGGTGCTGGTAACCCTGTATCCACCCTTGGTCCAACTGAAGGTTATTGGAACGTAGGTCTTGGTGTTCAATACTCACCTGCGGACAACTACTTTATCGCAGGTGGTGTAAAATACTTCATGCTCGGCGATGCTAAAGCACAAGCAGCATCTAACTTTGGATCAGATACTTATGTTGCAGAATTTGAAGACAACAACGCTATCGCTTATGGTTTAAAATTGGGCTACCGCTTCTAAGCCAACCCCAATCTATCAAAAAGGCGAGCCATTTATGACTCGCCTTTTTTAGTGCTTAAAAATTTTAAAATTATTAGACCTCTTGTAAAAATATTTACAACCCCTTTGTTTTCCCCCTTCTCAAGGGGGAACTATAGGGGGTTTTGCAAGAGATCTATTCAGGAATATTACGTTGCGATACCGAACGAATCGCCTGTTTCAACGCTTCATAGCCATGTAACGGTGGGAACTGTGGAAATTCTGCAATCACATTATCAGGCGCATCAAACAAGAAACCATGATCGGCTTCACCAAGCATCGTAGTATCGTTATACGAATCCCCTGCCGCGATAATTTTATAATTCAAAGTATGTAATGCTTTGACAGATTGACGCTTTGGATCAGCCTGACGTAGTTTGTAATCTGTAATCATGCCTTGATCGTTGACTTCAAGCTTATGACAAAAGATCGTTGGCCAACCAAGCTGTTTCATCAATGGATGTGCAAACTCATAAAATGTATCTGACAAAATAATCAATTGAAAATGGGTACGCACCCATTCCACAAACTCTTTTGCACCTTCGAATGGTCCCATCTCAGCAATCACTTCCTGAATATCATGAATACCGAGATGATGTTCTTTTAAAATATTTAGGCGCTGTGTCATCAACACATCATAGTCAGGAATATCTCGTGTTGTGGCTTCTAATGCTTTAATGCCAGTTTTTTTTGCAAAGTTGATCCAAATCTCTGGTACCAAAACACCTTCAAGGTCTAAACAAACGATTTCCATGTATGCTCCAACGTATACGATGATTAAAAATTTGGCGTTAGTTTAACATTAGTCTGCAAAAATGAGATGTCATTTCACAGCTTTTCTCGATGCTTTGGTTTGTATGCCATTGCTTTATAGACTTTGCTTTGTATGGTTTTGCATTTTTCTAGTGTATTGCCTTGAATACTCCTATACTAAGCCTCAATAACACCCTATTGATTATTGCAATTATTTTAGAGAAATTTGCCATGAGTTTAGATTTAGACATCGCACAGATTAATAGCGACCTGAATAATGACGCTGAAAAAATCGTTGAATGGGCACTGAGCCTTGATCGAAAAGCAATTATCACCACTAACTTTCGCCCTTTTGAAGCGGTGATCTTGCACATGATCACGCAGCGCAAGCCTGACATTCAAGTGGTGTGGATGGATAATGGTTATAACACTGAAACCACCTATAAATATGTCGATGAAATCAGTAAATTATTAAATTTAAATCTGACCACATATCTACCAAAACGCTCACGTGCGCATCGTGAAGCAATTGATGGTGAAGTGCCTGCGCTGGATGATCCAAAACATGAAGCATTTACAGCAGAAGTTAAGCTAGAGCCATTCGAGCGTGCTTTATCTGAGCTTGCACCTCAAGTGTGGTTCACTGCTTTACGTGCAACGGATACCGCTGTACGTGCCGAGATGGATGCTGTCAGTATTAACTCAGACGGTTTAATCAAAGTTGCACCTTTACTCAAATGGACATCAAAAGACCTTTGGGAATATATGCAAAAACACAATTTACCTGATAATGAAGATTATTTTGATCCAACTAAAGGTGAAGAACACCGTGAATGTGGCTTACATCTAAGCCATTAAGTTTAGTCAAATAGGTCACAAATTCAGTTTGATGAATTTTCTTACATTAAAAGCCACTCGAAGTGGCTTTTTTTATGGTGAATGGTTGGTCTATCAAGCTTTATTGCTATTCCCTTTCAAACTGCCTATGCTAGTATGGACAGGTAAAATGGAATTTACTGATAATTCTTAAGGATAGCTTTTTCAGGATATAAGGCGCATAAGTATGAGACCACTCAATCCTATTGATTTTATTTTTTTGTCTTTAGAAAAAAGACAACAGCCGATGCATGTCGGCGGTTTATTTTTATTTAAACTACCCGAGAATGCGTCAGACAGCTTTATTCATGATCTTGTGCAAGACATCCGTCGCTCGAAAGCGCCTCCTGCTGCACCATTTAACCAAGTTCTCAGCGGTCTTTTTTGGGATGTCGATCAAGAGTTCGACCTAGACCATCACTTTCGCCATATTTCACTGCCTGCACCCGGTCGTATTCGCGAATTACTCACCTATATTTCTCAAGAGCATAGCGCCTTGATTGATCGTGCAAAACCACTGTGGACTTGTCATATCATCGAAGGAATCGAAGGCAATCGCTTTGCCATGTATTTTAAAATCCATCATGCGATGATTGATGGTGTCGCAGGGATGCGTTTGATCGAAAAGTCACTTTCTCACTCCCCAACGAAAACCATCGTACCGCCGTGGAGCGTACGGAATAATCAACTAAAGAGATCCGAACCAAAACCTGTCAATACATTGAAATCTATTGTAAAATTTGCACGTTCACAGTTCCAAGCAGCACCGATTGTATCGAAAGAACTTTACCAAGCATTCACCAAAGAGCGTGGTAAGAACCCTGATTATGTTTCAACATCTCAAGCACCAGCGTCGATTTTAAATCAACGTGTCAGTTCGTCACGTCGTTTTGCTGCGCAGTCTTTTGAATTGCAACGCTTCCGCAATATCGCAACTCGCTTACACACGACGATTAATGATGTGGTTCTTGCAGTTTGCTCGGGTGCGATTCGCTCTTATTTATTGTCCATTAATCAACTGCCAAAGCTTCCATTGATTGCCATGGTACCTGCATCACTTCGTTCCGATGATTCCAATACAGGCAATAGCATCACCATGATTTTGGCAAATCTTGCGACTCACAAAGCCAGTCCACTTGATCGTATTGCCATCATTCAACGTAGTATGCAAAATGCCAAAGACCGCTTTAAACGTATGACCACACAGCAGATCTTTAATTATAGTGCATTGGTTTACGGTCCTGCGGGTGCCAACATGTTGTCAGGCCTTATGCCGAAGAATCAAGCATTCAACCTCGTGATTTCGAACGTACCTGGGCCAAAAGATCCTTTATATTGGAATGGCGCTCAACTTGATGCGCTCTATCCCGTCTCGATTGTCATGGATGGTCAAGCACTCAACATTACCATGACCAGTTACTTAGATAAGCTCGAAGTCGGTTTAACCGCATGTCGTCAAGCTTTGCCGAGTATGCAGAACTTGCTGAATTTATTAGAAGATGAAATTCAGACCTTTGAACAGCTATGTGAAATTAGTACTCAAGATGAACTAAAGACCACAGCTTAAGCATTGATGGAATCATGAATAGCATCGAATTGTTGACATCCTCCCCGACCTAAAGGACGGGGATTCCTCCTGCGAGACGCTCATGTCCGAGCGCAAGAATATTCAGTGCGGAATTTACATCCCGATCATGG
>LULM01000006.1_pt1 | contig 57792 bp, 51 predicted proteins | sample 728151 | NCBI WGS metagenome assembly LULM01 (sample SAMN03860289, study PRJNA289734) | marine metagenome | biome: seawater column; feature: ocean; material: water; isolation source: Red Sea water column Station 149 - depth 200m | place: Saudi Arabia: Red Sea | collected 2011-10-15 | depth 200 m
TTTCCAATTGCGAGTTGAAAATAATCAGAATGAGTGTAATACACTCTAACTTTCTCAACTACTTACAAATGTGTTGCACTTCGTTGTTGAATCTGCGAAAGAAGAAAAAATAATAGACATAAAAAAAAGCCTGAATCAATGTTCAAGCTTTTCATACAACTTTCAAAATATGGAGCGGGAAACGAGACTCGAACTCGCGACCCCAACCTTGGCAAGGTTGTGCTCTACCAACTGAGCTATTCCCGCATGCGCCACATCATAGCGCATTGGTGATTTTGGTCAAGCAGTTTTCGATTTCTGAATCGTCGAATGCACATTTATTCATCTTTTCTTTGTCCTTTGTTATCAGGTTTATTCATCTTTTGTCTACGTTGTCGGCTCTCGTTATCAATTTTTATACTTAATCCGCAACATCATCGTTATACACTGAGGCTATAAATAGTAAAAATCTTGGAGTAACAATGAAGAAGTTTTTAAGCGTAACAGTATTGGCAAGTGCTTTGGCGGTGACAGGTTGTACGAGTTCAACATCGACAAGTACCACCGGTGTAGATCGTAAACAGTTGCTTTTGGTATCTGACAGCGAAGTCAACGCATTATCTGCGCAAAGCTACAACCAAATGAAAGCGCAAGCACAGGCAAAAGGCGTTCTGAACACCAATAGCACCCAAAAAGCACGCTTACAGCGCATTGCCAACCGTTTGATTCCACAAACAAAAGTACTTCGCCCAGAGGCGTCTTCTTGGAAATGGGAAGTCAATTTGATCAAGAGCAATGAGCTGAATGCCTTCGTTGCGCCCGGTGGTAAGATCATGTTCTATACAGGCATCATCGACCGACTAAAACTCACTGATGATGAGATCGCTGCAATCATGGGTCACGAGATGGCACATGCACTGCGTGAACATGGTCGTGAAAATGTATCTCGTCAGTACGCACAGCAAGCAGGTTTAAGCATCTTAGCGGCAGCGACTGGTCTATCTGAAGGTCAAGCGCAACTTGCGCAGATGGTTGGTCAAATCGGTATCAGCTTGCCGAATAACCGTACTCAGGAGTCTGAAGCCGATGTACTTGGCACCGAGCTGATGGCGCGTGCAGGGTATAACCCGAATGCGTCGATTAGCCTATGGAAAAAGATGATCTCGGCAAGTAGTGGTAGCTCACCACAGTTTTTGAGTACCCACCCGAATCCATCGAATCGTATTCAAAACCTACAAGCCCTAATGCCAAAAGTGATGCCACTGTATCAACAAGCAAAACGCTAAGCACACATTCTGAAGCAATATTGAAAATACCGCATCGTTCATGATGCGGTATTTTTTTATGGTAGCGATTCTAGGAGTTTTGAAGAAAACATCGCTTTGCTTGAAATATGCTATATTTGTACACACTCCTTGTACAAAGTTTTTGCGTTATATTTGAATTAAAGGTCGCCTCATGCAACTGCAAACTCAACTTGAAGAATTACTGCAACAATGCTCACCAAGCCATTTGGAAATTTTGAATGAATCCTCAGGACATGGTGGTTACTTCCCTGGCAAAGAAAGTCATTTTAAAGTGACCATCGTCAGTGATGTTTTTCAAGGTTTGCGTTTGGTTCAACGCCATCAAAAGGTATATGGCTTAGTCGGTGATTTACTTGCACCCTCGAAAATTCACGCTTTAGCTATTCACGCTTACACACCAGATGAATGGACAGGCGAGCGACCTGACAGCCCAAATTGTGCGCACGCACCTAAGCATGCAAGTAGTTAACTTTATTTCCGTTTTTTTATTCTTATTTTTCATTTCAAGCCACTTTTTTAGCTAGAGAACTACTATGGATCAGCACCTATTGATTAAAATCATACATATGTCGATTGCCAGTTTGGTGTTTATTTTATTGATTGTACGTGCTTTTCCGATTTTGATTTTAAAAAAGTGGACGGTTGAACGCACTGTGTCCAACAAGATCATCGTCGGACTACAACATTTCAGTTATAGTGTGTTGATTTTGTCGGGATTGTGGCTGCTTTGGGACAATCAATTTCAGGTTGAAATGTGGTTTTATGCCAAAGTGATTTTATTTTTGGTCATTTTATCTGCATCCATGAAAGCATTTAGTCGCAAGTCAGAGCGCTTATTGGTGCAACGTCAAGCAGGCTTAGTGATTGCGATTGTGGCATTTCTTGCCTTATTCGCTTTGATCGGGATCAAACCACAGCTCGGCTAAATTTAGAATAGTTTTTTTAGAGATGTCATTACTAACATATTTTTTGACTGATTTTATTGACTTGTTTTTTTGAATTGGTTCGATACAACCAAAAGAAGGAATGGAGAACAACATGCTAACTCGCGTTGTATTTAACCAAAAAGGTGGTGTAGGCAAATCAAGCATTACCGTCAACTTAGCAGCAATCAGTGCAGCTCAAGGCTATCGTACTTTAGTAATCGACCTTGATCCACAATCGAACTCAAGTCAATACATTCTCGGTAGTGCACATGACAGCTTGCACACAGGTGCGGAACTGCCAACCTTTAGCCCGAATATGTATCATTTCTTTGAAGAAGTGGTGGCGCAGCCACAAGGCAAAGGCATTCTCGGTTCGGCAATCGGGTCGATCTTAAATAATAAAATCAAAGGCTTAGATGCAGTCATTCATCAGAGTCCGTTTCCAAATTTGCATGTGATTCCATCGAGTGCAGAGCTTGGCTCACTAGAGCATGCGCTTGAATCTAAACATAAAATTTATAAGCTACGTGATGCTTTGCAGAAAATCGCATCACAATATGATCGTGTCTATATCGACACACCGCCTGCATTTAACTTCTTTACCTTGTCTGCGTTGATTGCGTCAAATCGTGTCTTGATTCCATTTGACTGTGACGTATTCTCACACCGTGCACTATTAACGCTACTTGAAAATGTTGTAGAAACTCGTCAAGATCATAATGATGACTTGACTGTGGAAGGTGTGATTGTCAATCAGTTCCAAGCGCAAGCCAAGCTTCCAAAGGAAATTGTGGCACAGCTTCGTCAAGATCAACTGCCTGTATTTGACACCATGCTACCGCCATCTGTGATGATGAAAGAGTCACACTTGAAGAATCTACCATTGATTCATTTGGCTGCAGATCACAAGCTGACACAGACTTACCGCCAACTATTTGACGAGATTGAGCGTGAATAATGAATAAACTCACTTTAGCAACTGCTTTGGCGTCAAGCCTTATTCTAGGTGCTTGTGCAACTGGTCCAGTCAAGCCCGCCTATGTTTCACCAACCCAGTATCAATCGTGGAACTGCGCACAGCTTCACACCGAATACGCACGTATCGGCAAATATGTCAGTGATGGTGTTGAACCTGAAAAGCGTACAGGTATGGGCGTTGGTGTCGGACTTGGTGTCGGTGGCTGGGGTGGCGGTTGGGGCGTTCGCCCGAACATCTCAGTGAATATGGGGCAATCGAGCAACAGCAAACGCACAGAAATTGCTAAACTCTATGGTCAGCAAGATGCCATTGCACAAGCGGCACAATTTAAAAATTGTCCGATCCAAAACCTTCGTCCAAGTAATTAACCAAATCCTAACACATTGTCATGCAACACTATTTCTAAATAGTGCAAGTTACAAACTCATACTTTGATGCAATTTTCAGCAATATTATCTTGGGAATTGCATCATAATTGTTTATCTTACGCTCTCCTAACTCCCTCACACATCGCTGTGACTATTGAACCACTTTTATGATCGAATATAGCTTTATTCTTATTGCGCTGTTTGCTGTCATGATTATCCCAGGACCAACCAATGCATTGTTGGCGAGTTCTGCACAGCAAATCGGCATGCAAAAATCACTGCGCTTGATTCCAGCGGAGTTGATTGGCTATATGTATGCGATGGCACTGTGGTGGTTGATCGTTGCATTTACCGATGATATTTGGCCTTTATTTATTGATATTCTCCATTTTGCCAGTGCGATCTATGTCTTTTGGCTCGCTTTTCGTCTGTGGAAAATGAAACATCTGCATGCGCATAGTCAACGCAATAAAAATATCAAAGCCATGCAACTGTTTTACTCCACCTTTAAGAATCCAAAAGCCGCACTGTTCTCTGTGGGTATATTCCCACACGAAACGTGGAGCAATATCGAAAGCTATGCCATCAGCATGTTGCTTTTTTGTGCAGTATTGATTCCATCGGCTTTATTTTGGATGTTTTACGGCAGTCGCTTGCTGACGGGTCGCTTCAAAGGCATCAACCAAGAGCAACTCTACCGTAGTTCTGCACTGTTGTTGTTAGTCTGTATGTTGCCAATCATCGTACGTTTTTTTAATTAATCAATGTAGCCATTTCACGGCAAATTAGCATCACCCTTACAAAAAATGTCACTTCCTTCCCTTTTGTTTACAACAATAATTTGTGAAAATACCTTGATAAATCAACATAAACTGTGATTCGCTTAACAAAAATAATAAATAAAGTTTGAAATCTGTCATCAAGCATAGTATTTTAGTTATTAATGAGAATTTTATTATTTACAACAACGATTGTGGATACAATCAATAGCCTATCGGGGAGTCCGTGATGCAAGTTAAATCGGTAATGCTGATGTTGAGCATGACTGTCGGTTTCGCGTCATATACACACTCAGCTCGAATTCAACCGCAAACGCCTAAGCAAGAAGCGTCGATCATCAAATCTGTTGCCGATGCGAAAAAGACCACTGCAACGGCGAAAGGTGCGAGCCAACTGACTGCACTGGATAAACTGATCCAAAGCGCAAAGTTGTCTGCTGCATCAAAACCATCGACTGAAGAAAGCCAAGCACTCGCTAAGCTCAATAATCAAAAACTCAGCGTGGTTTCTCGTAGTAAGAAGTTTAGCAATCTATTCCAAAACTTATTCGGTAGTTAGTATCTACTAATAAAAATCGGAATAGAAAACGATTTACCTTCCTCCAAAAGCTGTCTTCGGACAGCTTTTTTTATGGAATATAACATTTAATTAAGGTGAAATAGCTGTTTAAGGACGTAAGTGTCGAGGACGAAATCCAACCAACAACAACACAACCGCATAAGTCGCTGCACCAACGATACACAGTAGCGCAAGCATCAGAATGCGCATCCAAGCACCTGCATCGCCGTCAAACCATTGTAAACCGAACCATAAAGCAATGATCATGGCAATATTGGCGATGGAAAACTGCATTATGGTTTTTTTCCAATGCCCTTCAAAACGATAAATATTCCGACGATGCAATGCGACATACAGCAAACCTGCATTCACTAAAGCAGAGCCTGAAGAAGCCAGTGCAAGCGCCATATGTTGCTCTTTCCACCCAATGAGATAGAAAATCCCAAGCAAAACAATAGTGATGAGCATATTGGCAAATACCGTGATCACACCGATGCGCACAGGCGTTTTGGTATCTTGCTGTGCAAAAAAACCTGGCGCAAAGACCTTAATCAACATAAATGAGATCACGCCTGCACTCATACATTGCAATGCCAAAGCAGTCATTTGCGTATCACGTAGGGTAAATTCACCATGTTGGAACAGCGTTTGAATGATCGGTGTAGCAAGCATACCCAGTGCTATACTGGCAGGCACACCGACCAAGATAATGACCTTTGCCGCCCAGTCGATCATGGCACGGAACTTTGTTGCATCTTGCTCTGCATGACGACTTGAGAGCGACGGTAAAATCACTGTACCAATCGCCACACCAATCAAACCCAATGGCAACTCGGTCATACGCTCGGCGGTGTATAACCACGACACTGAACCATCTTGCATATGCGATGCCCAAAAGGTATTGAGCAATAAATTGATCTGCGTCACCGACACACCGAATAGTGCAGGCAACATCAATTTTAAAATGCGTTGTACACCTTCATGCTTAAAATCGAGCTTCGGTGGAATCAGTAATTTCTTACGCCATAATTCGGGAAGCTGTAAGGCAAGCTGTAGCACACCAGCGATTAACACCCCCCAACCCAACGACATGATTGCAGGATCAGGGTACATTTTTGGCGCTAAAAATAGTGCCGCAAAAATCATACTCAGATTGAGCAAAACAGGCGCAAACGCAGGTGTGGTAAATGAACCATAACTATTCAAAATACTGCCCGCAAATGCCGTCAACGACATAAATAGCAAGTATGGAAAAGTCAGACGAAATAGATCAATGAGCTGTGCAAACTTGGCAGGATCATCGGCAAAACCGCCTGCATAGACGTAGAGAATCGCAGGCGCAGCAACCATCGCAATCATGGTCAATAAACTCATGATCAGCAATAAACCGCCAAACACACGACTAACTAAAATTTGTACTTCTTCATGCGTTTTTGAGGTTTTATATTCTGTGAGTACAGGGATAAAGGCTTGGGAAAATGCACCTTCAGCAAACAGTCGCCTGAAAAAATTGGGAATACGGAACGCCACCACGAAGGTATCGAAATCTTTGCCTGCACCAAATACATTGAGCAAGACCATATCTCGTACCAAGCCTAAGATGCGTGACACCATAGTCATCGCACTGACAATGACGGTCGATCGCCATAGCGCCATGGTTTCTATCCCAAATCACAAAAGTGCTTATTGTATAGTTAAAGCACTATAAATTCACTACAGCGTTAACCTCACTCGCAGTACGATGAGTACACCTTCGATCGGTTGCCTTGTATTGACTGTCTTGTATTGAACACTATTACTTCAACTAAAGATGAATTCTCAAAATTTGCATGTGTTAGCAGTCAATCCAATGATTTTATGTAGATCGTATTTGCTGTAAAAGCTGACGTAGTTTTTGCCAATCAAAAAAATCACCTGGATCAGTTTTACGTTGCGGCGCAATATCCGAATGTCCTGCAAGATGCTGTTTGGTTTTGGGATAAGCCGATTCGAGCGCAACGATCACTTGGCTGAGTTGCTGATATTGCGCCTCTTCAAATGGTAAATCATCACTGCCCTCAAGCTCGATACCGATGGAATAATCATTACATTCCACTTGCCCGAGGTAACTCGAACGCCCTGCATGCCATGCCCTATCATTAAAATTGACGAACTGTAAAATCTCACCAGTGCGCAAGATTAATAAATGCGCTGAAACCTCCATGCCTCGAATGGTTTCAAAATACGGGTGCTTGCTATGATCGAGTTGATTTTGAAAAAATTGCTCGATATAACCATCACCAAACTGCGACGGTGGCAAACTGATATTATGAATCACCACCAGACGAATCTCAGTCTGGTCAGGTCGTGCATTAAAATTCGGTGAAGCAACCTGACGAGCAATGTTTAACCGCCCTTGTTCGATTTTCAGTCCAGTCATAAAGCGTTAAAATATACATTGAAATTTATTCATTACCTTCTATATTACTTGAGTTAGTGGTTTTGTGCTGTGTAAATCTATGTCTAGCTTCAATATTTAACGACAAATATCAGCCACATCAAAAATCCGTTATAATCAATCGCAATTTTCACCATCCCTTTTTGAGTACACCATGATTTCGTCAACGATGCTTGAGCAAGCGATCCAAATCAATGTCCAACATGCACTTGCAGAAGATATTGGCGATGGCGACATTACCGCACAGCTCACGCCTGCGGACGAGATTGCCCACGCACGTGTGATTACTCGGGAAGATATGGTGCTTGCGGGACGTCCGTGGGTCGATGCAATATTTCAACAACTTGATCCAACTGTTGAAGTGATTTGGCTGAAAAATGATGGCGATACTGTCCTTGCCAACGAAGCCTTTTTAGAACTGATAGGCAACGCACGTAGTCTGCTCACAGGTGAACGTCCTGCACTGAATTTTGTGCAGACTTTATCTGCGGTAGCAACCAAAGTGAACGGTTATGTGAAATTGCTTGATGGCTTAAATACTAAAATTTTGGACACTCGCAAAACCATACCGGGATTACGCATCGCACAAAAATATGCGGTTGCCATGGGTGGTGGTCAAAATCATCGGATTGGCTTGTTTGATGCGTTCCTTATCAAAGAAAATCACATCATGGCGGCAGGTGGTATTGCACAAGCAATTGCTCAAGCACATGACATTGCACCGAATAAACCTGTCGAAGTGGAAGTAGAAAGTTTTGATGAGTTATCGCAAGCGCTTGAGGCAGGTGCGGACATTGTGATGTTGGATAATTTTAGTCAGCAAGAAATGATTGATGCAGTGAAATTGGTCGATGGGCGTTGCAAACTCGAAGCGTCGGGCAATATTACTGTGGAACGTTTACGTGAAGTGGCATCAACTGGTGTGGACTATATTTCGATGGGTGCACTGACTAAAGATGTGCAAGCCATTGATTTATCAATGCGTTTCGTCAAATAGAATTTCATTCCGATGACTCAATCAGCGCATCTCAGCCTCAAACTTCGCATTTATAATGATGATGAGATTGCCTTTGGACCAGGGAAAGCCGAGCTACTCCAAGCCATTCACGCAACAGGTTCAATCTCTAAAGCAGCCAAACAGATGAATATGAGCTACCGTCGTGCTTGGCAGTTGGTCGATACTATGAATCGAAATTTCATCTCGCCATTGGTCAGTACGCAAACGGGTGGCTCACATGGTGGTGGTGCGCAAGTCACTGCTTTTGGTTTGGAAATCGTCGAGAAATATCAAAAGATGCAAGCGATTGCAAAGCAAAGTATTGAAGGTGAAATGGTGGCGTTTTTCCAATTTATTCAAAAATATTAGTAGGGATCAGAAATAAACTTACGCAATCACCCCTGAATTCGCATTCAAACCATGTTAAGGTCGATTTTAATTTTAAAATAATTTTTTGAGGACAATATGATGGTGCGTTTTGCAGCTTTAAAATTTAATGTGGCAGTGATGAGTATCCTCTCTACAACGGGTGTGGCAAACGCACAGCTCACCATTAATGGGCAATCCGTCCAAGGTACAAGCAACAACGCCATCACCATTGCCTCATCGAATACGAGCAACTACCAACCCCAAAATAATTTTCAAAGCTGTATTGCCAATTTGCGTTCACGTGCAATTGCAAAGGGTGTGTCAGGTGCAACTTATGATCGTTACACCCAATCGCTTACACCTGACTATTCAGTGATTGATAAGCTGAATTATCAACCTGAGTTTAGCACCGATATTTGGGATTATTTGTCAGGCTTGGTTGATCAAGAACGTGTCGATGATGGACGCAAAAATATGGCGCAGTATCGCAGTGCATTGAATCGTGCATCATCGCAATATGGTGTACCTGCTGAAACCATTGCTGCGGTGTGGGGCGTGGAAAGTAATTATGGTGATATTTCAGGGAAATATCCACTTTTACAAGCCCTTGGCACACTCAGCTGTGAAGGGCGTCGTCAGTCCTATTTTCGTGGTGAATTTTTCACGACTTTAAAAATTTTACAACGTGGTGATTTGAGTGAAGATCAGCTCAAAGGCTCATGGGCAGGCGCATTTGGTCACACCCAGTTTATGCCGTCGACTTATGATCGTCTAGCTGTTGATTTTGATGGTGATGGTCGTCGTGATTTGGTGTCGAGTGTGCCTGATGCCCTCGCATCCACTGCAAATTTCCTCGACAAAGCAGGTTGGCAATCTGGTATGCCGTGGGGCTTTGAAGTCAATGTGCCTGGTGGTTATTATGTCGGCGGTGAAGGTCGTCGCAATAAAAAATCACTCAGCTATTGGGTCAATAAAGGTGTCAAGCGCATTGATGGCTCGCCAGTGATTCAAGGCAATTTAAGTGGTTCGACGAAAGCAGGCTTACTAGCCCCTGCTGGTGAAAATGGGCCTAAATTCTTAGTCTTCAAAAACTTTGATGCACTGTATAGCTATAACGCTGCCGAAAGCTATGCCCTCGCCATTGCCATGCTATCAGATCGCTTACAAGGTAAATCAGGCATTCAAGCGGCTTGGCCAACTGATGATCCTGGCACATCTCGTGCAGAACGTCGTGAAATCCAAACCTTATTACTTCAACGTGGTCATGACATCGGCGATGTTGATGGTTTGATTGGTAGCAAAAGCCGTGCAGCGATTCAAGTAGAACAACGACGTCTTGGCTTAGCAACGACTGGTCGTGCAGGTCAGCGTATTTTGACTGCGCTTCGTGCAGAAAGTTTGATGAAATAAGAAACTTGCAAATGGATGATAAATATTATGCTGTGACAATTTGTCACAGCATAATATTTCGCTTGCGTTCACTCGCATTGAGATTACAATAATTCGTTTAATCCACATTTATCTTTTAAGCCCTATCGTGACTTCTGAGCATTCAAATCCACAATCAAAACCTAGTCGACGCATTATGATGATGGCAGCAGGCACTGGCGGTCATGTCTTCCCTGCGCTTGCAGTTGCCAAAGCATTACAACAACGTGGTCATCAAATCTCTTGGCTTGCGACACCAAGTGGTATGGAAAATCGTCTATTAAAACAACATGATATTCCAATTCATCAAATTGACATTCAAGGTGTGCGTGGTAATGGTATTGTTCGTAAACTAAAAGCACCATTTAAAATACTTGGCGCAACGATCGCAGCAATGCGGATTATGAAATCATTAAAAATTGATGCGGTTGCAGGTTTTGGCGGTTATGTGTCTGGACCAGGCGGCTTGGCTGCGCGACTACTCGGTATTCCCGTATTAATCCACGAGCAAAATGCGGTTGCAGGCTTTACCAATACACAACTTGCACGGATTGCAAAAACCGTGTGTCAAGCTTTTCCAAAAGCATTTCCTGAATCTTCAAAGTTGATCACTACTGGCAATCCTGTACGTCAAGAGATTTGCCAGATATCTGCACCTGAAGAGCGCTATCAACAACGTGAAGCAGAAAATCAAGCCTTACAAATCCTCATCGTCGGTGGTTCACTTGGTGCTCAAGCTTTAAATGAACATATTCCTGCTGCACTGACTGGGTTGAATTTGCCCATGCATGTGCGTCATCAGTGTGGTCAACAACAACTTGAGCTTACCCAGCAACGCTACAATGACCTCGACAAATGTGATGGTTTTGAGGTACAAGTCCTACCATTTATTGAGGATATGGCGCTTGCCTATAGCCAAGCTGATTTAATTATTTGTCGTGCAGGTGCGCTGACGGTGACTGAGGTTGCAACCGTTGGTGTCGCTGCGGTTTTCATTCCATTGCCATCTGCGGTAGACGACCATCAAACCGCAAATGCACATTACTTGGCAGATGTCGGTGCAGCACAAATTTGCCCACAGGCAACGATGACTGCTGAAAGTTTACAACAGTTGCTTAGGCCATTAATGTCGAGAAATATTCTGTTAAATATGGCAAGCAAAGCCCGACAACAAGCGCAAAGCCAAGCCACAGCTCATGTTGCTGAACTGGTTGAAAGCTTATAAAGCCACTTGTCCAAGCAAATTCAGCGTACGATTTAGAGACCGATTTTTTAGAGAAAGCATTATGTCAGATACCACATTTACTGCAACTGAAGCCAAACAACTGATTAAAATCCCTGAAATGCGTCGTATCAAGCATATTCACTTTGTAGGGATTGGTGGCGCAGGCATGTGTGGTATTGCTGAGGTCTTAAAAAATCAAGGCTATAAAGTGTCTGGCTCAGACATTAAAGAATCAAAAACCACACAGCAACTTGAAAAAAACGGCATTGAAGTCTTTATCGGACATCAAGCCAGCAATATTGAAGGCGCCAATGTCTTAGTGGTTTCCACAGCGATTGATCTGGAAAATCCTGAAGTTCAAACAGCAAATGAACATCGTATCCCTGTGGTACGTCGTGCAGAAATGCTTGGTGAGCTGATGCGTTATCGTCACGGTATTGCGGTCGCAGGGACACATGGTAAAACCACAACGACCAGTCTTCTGACCTGTATGCTCGCTGAAGAAAATCTTGATCCAACGTATGTGATTGGCGGTTTGCTGAATCGTACAGGCGTTAACGCTGCACTTGGCGCAAGTCGTTATATCGTTGCCGAAGCAGACGAATCCGATGCTTCTTTCCTCTATCTTGAGCCGATGGCAGCGATTGTCACCAATATCGATGCCGATCATATGGACACCTACGGCGGTAGCTTTGACACTTTAAAAGATACTTTTATTCAATTTTTACATAAGTTACCGTTTTACGGTTTAGCCGTGGTCTGTGGCGACGATGCCAATATCCGTGAAATCATGCCTCGCATCGGTCGTCCTGTGCTGACGTATGGTTTTGAAGAAGATAATGACATTCGTGCCATTGATGTTGAACAAGATGGGATGCAATCTCACTTCACCGTACTGCGTAAAGATCGTGAGCCACTGCGCCTGACCATTAATCAACCTGGTATGCACAACATTCTCAATGCGTTGGCAGCGATTGGTGTTGCAACCGATGAGGGTGTATCTGACGCAGCGATTGCACGTGCATTAGAAGGTTTCAACGGTGTAGGTCGTCGCTTCCAAGTCCAAGGTGAATATGTCAAAGACAATGGAACGGTAAAACTGGTTGACGACTATGGGCACCATCCAAAAGAAGTCGAAGCAACCATCAAAGCAGCTCGTCAAAGTCATCCTGATCGTCGCTTAGTGCTTTTATTTCAGCCACATCGTTTTAGCCGTACACGAGATTGTTTTGATGACTTTGTTGATGTGCTATCACAAGTCGATGCGCTATTGTTGATGGAAGTTTATCCTGCGGGTGAAAAGCCGATCGTCGGTGCTGACAGCCGCACTCTTGCTCGGGCAATTCGTTTGCGTGGTCAGATTGAACCCATTATCATCGACCCTGTTGATGGTCAATTGCCGAGTGTATTAAAGAATTTGTTACAAGCGAATGATCTGCTTTTGACACAAGGTGCAGGTAATGTCGGTGCAATTTCGGTAGAATTGGCGCAAAATGAACTTTATCTCAATACTTAAGTGTTGTGATTTGCGTGTTATATGAGATTTCGATTCAATTGATGTCGTGAAATTTAGCCAGTCAATTGAACAAGTTTTAAAATTTTAGTGGTTTGAAATAAGGAATTCACCGTGTCACAGGTGCAAGATAAATTTGGAAAAGTTGCGGTATTACTCGGTGGAAAATCTGCGGAACGCCAAGTGTCACTCAATAGTGGACAATCCGTCCTTGATGCTTTGGTTCGTAGTGGAGTCAATGCAGAACCCTTTGACCCGTTAACTCGCCCTGTGACAGAGCTGACAGCTTATGATCGTGCATTTATTGTATTACACGGTCGTGGCGGTGAAGATGGTCAAATCCAAGGCGTTTTGGACTGGCTCAATATTCCTTACACAGGAACGCGTGTGCAAGGTTCTGCGATCGGTATGGATAAGGTCAAGACCAAGCAAATTTGGCAAGGTAGCGAATTGCCAACTGCGCCATATCGTTTGATCACTGCCGACACCAATTTTAATGAAGTGATTGATAAGCTCGGTTTGCCACTGATCATCAAGCCTGTACATGAAGGCTCAAGTATTGGTATGAGCAAAGTCGAAAAAACTGAAGACTTTGAAACTGCGCTGTCGAAAGCCACTACGCACGATTCAATTGTTATGGCTGAGCAATGGATCACAGGTTCTGAATACACTGTGGTCATTTTAAATGGTGAAGCGCTACCCGTGATTCGTTTAGAACCGCCAAAAGACGTGGCATTCTACGACTATGAAGCCAAATATAAACGCAACGACACGCAATACGGCATTCCATCAGGGCTTTCTGACGCTGACGAAAAGCATTTAAAAGAGTTGGCACTGCGTGCTTTCCAAGCTGTTGGCGCTTCAGGTTGGGGGCGTATTGATGCCATGCGTGATGAGCAAGGTAATTTTTGGTTACTTGAAGTGAATACCGTTCCAGGTATGACCGATCACTCCCTTGTACCAAAAGCAGCACAAGCGATTGGACTCAACTTCGATCAACTCTGTTTGACAATTTTAGAGCAGACTTTGGGCTAAAACATTTAATATGGCACAGCTACCCTTGTCCCTGCGACGTCGTCAAGCAGCGACCACCTCAATACATGACAAGCCACCGAGTATCGGTGAAACGCTATTGTCGTGGGGAAGTTGGCTATTACTGATATTTGCTCTATTGGTCTTTGTCTTTGGTGGTTATGCGTTGTATCAGCGTTTTATGCATGCAGAAATTGAGCATGTTGATGTGGTTGGTGTCAGTGCACCTGCACAACAGGCGTTGATTCAACACATCAAAGCAGACACAGCAAAAGGTTATTTCACCACTGATCTTGAACAAATTCGGGACAATGCCTTGAGTTTGTCGTGGATTGATCGTGTGGTGGTGTCACGTGCATGGCCAAATGCAATCGTTTTACGTGTCACACCACGACATGCGGTTGCACGTTGGGGGACAGGGCGTTATTTGAGTGATGATGGTGTGGTGTTCAAACCGGTACAGCGTTTTGATCATCAAAATTTGCCGTTGCTACACGGACCACACTCGCAGTCACGCATGATGATGACCAAATATCGTGATATTAATCAAATGTTTAGGCCGATGGATATGCGCCTGAAAGAGCTTTATCTGACAGAGCGTATGACGTGGTTTATGCAGTTTGACAATGGTATGCGTTTGATTGTTGATCAAGATCAAACCATGGGTAAATTGCAACGATTAAGCGAAATTGCCAAGACAGATTTAGGTCTAGTTTGGGACAATATTGCAGGGATAGATTTACGTTATCGCAATGGGCTCGCCGTGCAATGGAAAAATGCACAGCCAGTCAACATTGAAAATGGGCAATTTGTCATTCCAACACCAAGTATAGCGGTTGCAGAACAAAGCCAATCAAGCCCATAATAGGGCATTTTTTTAACACACGAAACGTACGGTTTGCGCTAAATGATTTACAACGTAACCGTGTAATAAAAGTCATAATGGTAATGAACAATGAGTGAAGCTGTGCCATCAGTTGTGGCCATAGATATTGGAACACATAAAGTGACGGTGTTGATCGGCAAGGTTCACGCACCAGACAAAATCGAAGTCATTGGCATGTCACATGCACGTAATCGTGGCATGAGTAAGGGCAAAATCGTCAGCTTGGATAAAGTCGTTTCTGCGATCAAAAATGCCGTGCAAGAAGCCGAAGATCAAGCGGAATGTCGTATCAATAGTGCTTGGATATCGATCCCAAGTACCGACTTGCGAAGCTTTTACGCCTCTGGTCGCACGCCGATTACCAGTGCAGATGGCTCGATTAGCACCAATGAAGTGGTTCGTGCTTTAGAGCTCGCTAAGACCAATCATCTCATTCCTGAATATTATCTTGCCAGTGCGGTGCCACTGGGTTTCGCTGTCGATGACAATGATGAATGGGTGCACAATCCTGTTGGGCTGACTGGACAAACCTTAACAGGTCATTATCAGCTAATGATGCTCCCGATCAGCACCATGCAAAACCTTGATAAAGCATTGAAAAGTGCCGGTATTGGCGTGGAAAAAATGGTGATTTCAGCCCTTGCAACCGCCGAAGCAAGTTTGCTCAAAGATGAAAAAGAGTATGGTGTTTGCCTGATTGATATTGGTGCGGGGACGACCAATATTGCCGTCTATCTCGGTGGACATCTCGCTTTTGCAAGTACCTTACCGCTTGGCGGAGAACATGTGACTCGTGATATCGCTGCGGTATTACAACTGACTACCGAAGAAGCTGAGCGGATTAAACATCTGCACGGCTGTGTTGATCATAGTGTGATCAAGCCTGATCATATGATCCAAGTCCAAGGCATCGACGGGCCACAAACCATTAGCCGTATTGAGCTCGCAGATATTATCAAAGCACGTTACGATGAAATCTTTGATCGTGTTTATCAAGAATTAAATCAAAATGGTGCACTTGCCAATCTATACCACGGCGTCGTGCTAACAGGTGATGCCAGCCAAATTGAAGGTGCGGTCAGTCATGCACGTCGTAAACTTGGTGTATCTGCACATCTTGGTAATCCACCATTACAAGTGCATAGTAAAGACGAGCTATTGCCTGCATTACGTCGATCGATTTATACCACTGCAAGTGGCTTGCTGATGTTTAGTCAGAGTGAAGCTCAAGACAGCGTGATTGATGAAAATCAGAATACATCATCGATTTGGAAGCGAATAGTCAACAGTAGTAATGACTTACTGTCAAATTTAAAAAACTTTTTTTAAAATTGAAAAGGTTTGAACGCACATAAAACAGTGCTTTAGTAATGAAATTTTTTTGTTTGTAATAAATTGAGTATGAGATATTACAAACTGAAAACAGCGTGCTAATATTTAGCTTTTATTTCAGGCAGTATACGGGCATAAGTGACTGCTATAACACAATTTTGGAAGTCGGAAGGTCATGCCTACAAATTCAATTACCTATATAGATGATGACGAAATGGACAACTACGGACAAGCACGCTTCACCGTTTTTGGGGTAGGCGGTGGTGGTGGTAATGCCGTACAGAACATGGTTCAACAACAAATTTCTGGGGTCAAATTTATCTGTGCAAATACAGATAAACAAGCGCTTGATCGTATGTCTGCACCAAATAAAGTGCAGTTAGGTGAACAAAGTACACGTGGTCTAGGTGCAGGTGCTAAACCTGAAATTGGTCGTGCTGCGGCTGAAGAAACACGTGATGCGATTCGTCAACACCTTGAAGGCACAGATATGGTTTTCGTCACCGCAGGTATGGGCGGTGGTACAGGAACAGGTGGTGCGCCAGTCGTTGCTGAGATTGCTAAGGAAATGGGCATTCTGACCGTAGGCGTGGTGACGACACCGTTTCGTTTTGAAGGTCGTCGTCGTGTCAAATCGGCTGAACAAGGTATTGAAGAGCTTGAAAAACATGTTGACTCGCTAATCATTATTCCAAACTCACGCTTACTCGATGTCTATGGCGACATCTCAATGCATGATGCGTATAAAAAAGCAGATGATGTCTTGCTCAATGCAGTACGCAGTATCTTTGATTTGGTGGTCAATCCTGGTCTCATCAACCTTGACTTTGCAGATTTAAAAACAGCCATGAGCACCCGTGGTTACGCCATGATGGGTACAGGTATTGGTCGTGGTGAAAAGCGTGCTGAACAAGCTGCTGAAATGGCGATCCGCAGTCCGCTATTGGATAAAGTCAATATTCGTGATGCTAAAGGCGTGTTATTAAATATCACTGGCGGTGAAGATTTATCACTGCGTGAAGCTGAAACGATTGCAGATTTTGTTGCTGAAATCGTCGATGAAGATGAAGTTGAATTTTTCTACGGCACAGCGATCGATCCAGATGTCCGTGACGAAATTCGTGTCACTGTGGTTGCTACTGGTTTAACACGTAATAATGATGACATTTCATCAACACCAAAACCAACTACACAACAACGCTCAAATCAAACTGCTCAAAGTAACGACGAAGAAGACGTTCCTGCAATCAGTCGTCAAGCACAGAGTAATCCTGCTGCTAATAATGATCATGTAGCATCAACCCAACAAAATACCGGTTCACCACGTCCAGCGCCAATGAGCATTCAAGACTATTTGAAAAATCAACAACGCAAATAACGTGTATTCGGCATAAGGATCATTGTCTACAGCAATGATCCTTATGTTTTTTTACATTCTATTTTGTGCTACCTTAGTTACAATTGCTCATCTTGTAAGTAAATATGTTCAAACAAAGATCAATCCGCCGAGTCGTTCGAGCGAGCGGTATCGGACTGCATAGCGGAAAAAAAGTCAAAATCAACTTTTTACCGAGCGAATGTGATACAGGAATTGTCTTTCGTCGCATTGATCTTGATCCAGTCGTAGAAATCCCTGCTGAAGCCATGCTCATCCAAGAGGCGTTCATGTGCTCAAACTTGGTCAAAGGCCAGGTTAAAGTCGGCACAGTCGAACACGTCATGAGTGCCATTGCGGCACTCGGTTTAGATAATCTCATTATTGAAATAGATGCTGCCGAGATTCCGATCATGGATGGTAGTGCAGGACCTTTTATCTATTTATTATTGCAAGGCGAGCTCATCGAGCAAGAGCAGGCCAAAAAATTTATCAAAATAAAAAAAGAAATACACGTTCAAACTGAGGATAAAACCGCATCGTTTCGCCCATATGATGGCTTTAAACTCAACTTTACCATTGATTTTGATCATCCCGCTTTTGATCAACGCCATCAGTCTTCATCGATTGAACTTTCTACTGAAAACTTTGTCAAAGAAATCAGTGAAGCTCGCACTTTTGGCTTTATGAAAGACTTAGAGCAACTCCAAGCGAACAATTTAGCTTTAGGCGCCAACCTTGATAATGCGATTGGTCTTGATGAGCATGGTGTGGTTAATGAGGGTGGTCTACGTTATACAGATGAGTTTGTCCGCCATAAAATTCTTGATGCAATTGGCGATTTATACTTGCTTCGTCATCAAATTATTGCGCAATTCGATGCATTTAAGTCAGGACATGCTCTCAACAACAAGTTGTTACGTGCCGTAGAGGATGATCCAAACAGCTTTGAAATTGTAACTTTTTGTAACCAAGCACAATGTCCGATAAAGTATGTCCCGATTGGCTAACTTACTGTCAGCAATGAATAAAATGTTATAATATTACATTTAGCTAAGCCTTTTAAATACATGCTTTTGCTCCAATTTCATTGTTTGGTAACATTGTAAATCTACTCTTGACTTGCCAAACGCATCAAAGCTTCGCTAAGCTTGGCATCTTTCACGATTCGGGCTGCTTGTTGTATCTCTTCTTGAGTTTCATTTGACAATCGTTTCGTTCGTGTATATTTTTTGCTACTAGACGGTTGTGAAACTGATTGCATAACTATTTTGATCTGTTGCACGTCGACTAGAGCAGGGATTGCTTTTAGATTCCGAATATATTGGCTATGCAGATAGCGCACTTGACTGATCAAAGCTTGATTGTCACCTGCGATTATAAGCGTACCATGCTGATAACATACAACCTGCCACGAACACCCTACGGGTAATAAAGGTTGAACTAACTTTGTAAGTTGTTGCCATGCATCAACTTGCTTTTGAAGAAATGTAAAATTTCCGACTCGTTGTGACGATGCTTGATCAGGCCTTTGAAATAAAGCTTTCGACTGACGCATTAGAACTCTCATCTGCGGATGCGTAATCTAGATATGTTAGCGTTGAATTTTTTATTGGCAAGTCATTCTGCATAGACATCACATTGATAAGGAAATCGAGGTTTTGATTTATGCATATTCGTCGTTTTTTGCTTGCTTTGTCTTTCGCAAGTTCAGCTATGTCAGTCGCTTTCGCAGACTATCAATCTTTAAACAGTATCGAATCGATGGATCGTTTAGAGCAGCTTTCTCGCACCTTGGGTAAAGGCTCATATTCACAAGACAGTCAAACAATTAGCAATGCAACTTTGGCGTCTGCATCTCAAAAACCTGTCGAGTTCAACAATGCATCTTTGAGTAAGTATGGTACTTCATCTGACACTTGGATGACAGCGCATCCTTTACCTGACGCACGTGTAAGCTCAAGCTATGGAAAACGTACACTTTTAGGTACTACTCGTAAACATTCAGGTATTGATCTTGCTGCGCCAACAGGTACTTCTATCTACGCAACTGGCGCTGGTGTCGTGACAAAGTCAGGCTGGGGCACTGGCTACGGTTATTATGTTGAAATTGATCATAGCAATGGCTACAAGACGCGTTATGCGCATGCCTCTCGCTTAATTGCCAAAGTTGGCGATTACGTGAATCCAGGTGATCATATCGCTAATGTGGGTTGCACAGGTCGTTGCACAGGACCACACTTACATTTTGAAGTCGTGAAAAATGATAAACGTCAAAACCCTGCAACATATCTTGCATTATTACCTTAACACAAAATTTTTAAGGTATTCAAAACGCTCAATTAAACATTGGGCGTTTTTTACAATTTAAGCAAAATCATTTTTTTAGTCAGCTTAGAAAATCATAATGTTTAAATTATTGAGCTTTCACTTCGACCTCGTAAATATAATAAAACAAAATATTATTGCTTTTCATGATGCGTTTTGCATGTTTTTTACGAACTTTTAACCATTTTCTGTGAATATTTGTTAAGTGTCGTCTTTAGCCATCCGCTATTTTCCCTTATTTAGATATCCTATTTTTACTCCTAAGGGATTATGACATTGACCGTTGCAATGAAATGATATGACTGCATTAGTAGAATATGGTGGCGAGGAAAATCATGGCTTTTTATAATGATACAGATAATTTAGAAACCAAAGAGTGGCAGGATGCGTTTGACTCCGTGATCGAAAATATGGGGACTGAACGTGCTGCATTTATTCTTAAAGCCTTGTATCAGCGAGCCATCGCCAAACATGTGCCAATCCAACGCCTGAACACGCCTTATTTAAATACAATCTCTGTCGATGAACAACAGGCGATGCCTGGCGATCCTTACATGGAGCGTCGTATTCGTGCATTAATTCGTTGGAATGCGTTAGCGATGGTACTTCGTGCCAATAAAGTCGATGATCTCGGTGGACATTTAGCGACTTTTGCATCGAGCGCAACGCTTTATGATGTGGGGTTTAATCACTTTTTCCGTGCCAACAGTGACAGCTTCGGTGGAGACTTAATTTACTATCAAGGTCACTCTGCACCAGGGATTTATGCACGCTCATTTTTAGAAGGACGATTAACCGAAGATCAGCTGGAAAACTTTCGTCGTGAGGTTGATGGCAATGGCTTGTCGAGCTACCCACATCCTTATTTAATGCCTGAATATTGGCAATTCCCAACGGTATCCATGGGTCTTGGTCCAATCATGTCGATTTATCAAGCGCATATTCAAAAATATTTGATGAATCGTGGCTTGATCAAAGAAGAAGACCGTAAAGTTTGGGCCTATCTTGGCGATGGTGAAATGGATGAACCTGAAAGCCTTGGTGCAATTTCACTGGCAGGTCGTGAAGGATTGGATAACCTGATCTGGGTCATTAACTGTAATCTCCAACGTCTGGATGGTCCCGTGCGTGGTAATGGCAAAATCATTCAAGAACTTGAGTCCATTTTCCGTGGCGCAGGTTGGCGTGTCATCAAAGTCATTTGGGGTCGCCATTGGGATCCTTTGTTAAATCAAGACGATTCAGGCGCGCTAAAAGCCGTGATGGAAGAAGCCGTAGATGGTGATTTCCAACGCTTCCAAGCCAAAGGCGGTGGCTATGCCCGTGAGCATTTCTTTGGGAAATATCCTGAAGCGAAAAAATTGGTCGAGCATTTAAGTGATGAAGATATTGATGCGCTCAATCGTGGTGGTCACGATCCGTATAAAGTATACGCTGCTTATGCTGCTGCGATGCAAGGCAATGGTCAGCCGACGGTAATTTTGGCAAAAACAGTGAAAGGTTATGGGTTGTCAAATGAAGCCGAAAGTGTCAATAAAACGCATCAAATCAAAAAACTACCTGTAGAATCTTTAAAATACTTCCGCAATCGCTTTAATTTGCCATTTAGCGATGAGCAACTTCAAGAATTGCCATTTTTCCGACCAAGTGAAAACTCACCTGAAATCAAGTATATGAAGGCACGCCGTGAAGCTTTAGGTGGTTATTTGCCTGCACGTCGCAGTGAAAGTGAAATTCTGCCAATCCCTGAGCTCAGTATTTTTGATGCAGTACTCAAAGGCAGCGGTGAAAAAGAGCTGTCCACCACCATGATGATGGTGCGTTTGATTTCTGCTTTACTCAAAGATAACGCCATTAAAGACCGTGTGGTACCGATCGTGCCTGACGAAGCACGTACTTTTGGTCTAGAAGGTATGTTCCGTCAACTTGGAATTTATGCGGCCAATGGACAGAACTACACACCTGAAGATAATGAACAGCTGATGAACTATCGTGAGGCCAAAGACGGTCACATGCTACAAGAGGGCATCAACGAAGCAGGTGCAATGAGTGCGTGGATTGCCTTGGCGACCAGTTATTCTAGCAACGACCTACCAATGATCCCAATGTACATGTATTACTCGATGTTTGGTTTCCAACGCATTGGCGATTTGGCATGGGCAGCGGGTGATGCACAAGCGCAAGGTTTCTTGCTCGGCGCAACGGCTGGACGCACCACATTGAATGGTGAAGGCTTACAACATCAAGATGGTCATTCTCACATTTTGGCTGCAACTATTCCAAACTGTGTTGCCTATGATCCATGTTTTGGTTATGAACTTGCAGTGATCGTACATGATGGCTTAAAACGCATGTATCAAGATCAAGAGCGTGTGTTCTACTACCTCACCGTCATGAATGAAAATTACGAGCATCCTGCAATGTTAGAAGGCGCTGAAGAGGGTATTCGTCGTGGTATCTACCTGTTTGAAAAAGATGACAATGCCACCGTTCAATTACTTGGCTCAGGTGTGATTCTGCGTGAAGTGATCAAAGCCGCTAAAATCTTGCGTGAAGAATACCAAATTCATAGCAATGTTTGGAGTGTGACGAGCTTTAACGAATTGGCTCGTGACGGCATGGCATGTGAAGAATACAACCGCAATCACCCGCTCAGCGACGAACCTAAAGAAAGCTGGCTTTCCCAGCAGATGCGTCCATATCATGGTACGGTCGTCGCAGCGACTGACCATATGCGCATGTATAGCGAGCAGATTCGTCCATATTTACCTGACAATCGTCCTTATGCCACCCTCGGTACAGACGGCTATGGTCGCTCAGATACCCGAGAAAAACTGCGTAGCTACTTCGAAGTAGATGCCGCACATATCGTTGTTGCCACGCTTAAACAGCTCGCTGACGAAGGTGAAGTGGATAATCGTTTGGTTAAAGATGCAATTACCAGCTTTGAAATTGACGTGGATCGCCCAATTGCTTGGCAACCTCAAGATCACGCTAAAATCAAACCAGTTGCTGAATACGTTGAACCAACATCAAAAGAGGAGAAATAATCATGCAAATCATTACTCCTGATATTGGTGTGGAACAAGCGCAAGTCACTGAGATTTTAGTCAAAGTCGGTGATCAGATTGCTGAAAATGACAGTATTTTGGTTTTAGAATCGGACAAAGCCTCAGTCGAAGTGCCGAGCACTGCCAAAGGTACAGTGAAATCCATTTCGGTCAATGTTGGCGATACAGTCAAAGAAGGCACACTTTTGATTGAACTGGAAGCTGGAGAGTCATCAGAAGCGAGCGAGCAATCTGCAACTAAAGCTGATGCAACGCCTGAAAGCACAGCACCGTCAACTGACGATGCAAAAGTAGAAGTAGCTCCTGCAAAAGAAGCATCTCAGGCAGACGCACCGTCTGAAAGTCGTGAAATCGAACTGAAAGTCCCAGATATTGGCGTGGAGAAAGCCTCGGTTGCCGAAGTCTTGGTCAAAGTCGGTGATGTCATTGCCGAGGACGATAGCATTATCGTGGTGGAGTCGGATAAAGCCACTGTCGAAGTGCCAAGTACTGCCAGTGGTGAAGTGCTCTCGATCGCTGTTAAAGCTGGCGATATGGTGAAAGAAGGCGTGTTGATGTTGATGGTAAAATCAAAATCAGGCGCAGGTGCACAAAGTAGCGAGAATACGAGCACAACAGAAGCGCAAAAGCCTTCTGAAGAAAAGGCACAAACGACCTCTGCTGAAAAACCACAGGCAGAATCTGCGCCAGCAACGTCATCTAGTACTGAACAAGGCACAAGCACCGCAAAACTCACTGATGCTGAAATCGAAGCCAACGCCAAAGTTTATGCAGGACCTGCGGTACGTCAAATGGCACGTCAACTCGGCGTCGTGCTCAGCCAAGTCAAAGCAACGGGTTCAAATGACCGCATCCTGAAAGAAGATGTTTATGCTTATGTTAAAGATCGTTTAAATACATCGTCACCGTCAGGAGGCGCTACTGGTGTAGCACAAGCCTCAGGCTTACCAAAAATACCATGTTTTGATGATTATGGTGGTGGTGAAGTCAAAGCAATGACTCGCTTGCAACAAGTATCCGTGCCACAGCTGTCTTTAAATAATTTTATTCCTCAAGTGACGCAGTTTGATCTTGCAGATATTACCGAACTAGAAGCATGGCGGAATGAACTCAAAGCTGATTTTAAGAAACGTGGTATCAGTTTGACGATTTTGGCATTTATTGCAAAAGTAGTTGCGCATTTGCTCAAGCAAGAGCCGTATTTTGCTGGTCATCTTGCCGATGATCAAAAATCAGTGTTATTACGCAATGAAATTCATATGGGTATTGCGGTAGCAACGGACGATGGTTTGACCGTGCCTGTGCTACGTAATCCTGATCTGAAGTCGATTGCGCAAATCGCCACCGAGCTTGCTGAACTCAGCCAAAAAGCACGTGATAAGAAGCTCGCACCGAAAGATTTGCAAGGTGCAAACTTCACCATCACCAGTCTAGGCAGTATCGGCGGTACAGCATTTACACCACTGGTCAATTGGCCACAAGTTGCGATTCTCGGGATTTCACCTGCGACCATGCAACCTGTTTGGGATGGACAGCAGTTCCAACCCAAGCTAATGCTACCATTGTCACTGTCTTATGATCATCGTGTGATTAATGGTGCTGATGCCGCAAGATTTACCTATAAATTGACTAAGTTATTGCACGATATCCGTTCAATATTGTTGTAATTCGATCAACGCAGAAACTTAAACTGTTTTTCATGTGATAAGAAAAAAGCCTTAAGACGAATCTTAAGGCTTTTTTGAGTTGCTTGTGATTAGTGCGAATGTCCTTTCGCTTGGTGCTTCACAGCACTGTTATCAAGAAACGTCCTGTTTCTATTTCATTTATCAATGAGTAATCCATTTACTCTATTGCTTCACAGCAAGTCTTTTTATCACAGACATCCTGTCTGTTGATGTGATCATTTTATAAATTGTACTCAATGACAGAAAGCCTACATCTACGCCAAAAGTTGTAAGTGATTTCTTACAAAGTTTAAAAATAGTTGCATAACTTATTGCTGATTTGGCTTAAGATAATTACATCAAATAACACGAAGACTAATCATGCCTGCTTTTGAAATTGGTTTACTCACACCACAAATCGTTTGGCGACATTTTCAAACCTTATGCAATATTCCACGTCCATCAAAACATGAGCAGGTTTTGCGTGACTATCTTCAGCAGTGGGCAATACAACGAGGCTTGGAAACGCAAGTCGATGACATTGGCAATCTCGTGATTCGAAAACCTGCAAGCGAAGGTATGGAAAATGCGATTCCTGTCATTCTGCAAGGTCATCTCGATATGGTCACACAAGTCAATCGAGATACAGCACATGACTTTCTACGTGATCCCATTCAGCCAGTGATCGAAGAGGGTTGGCTCATTGCAAAACATACGACCTTGGGTGCTGATAATGGGATTGGTGTCGCACTGGCTTTGGCTGTACTTGAATCAGACGATTTTGCACATGGATCAATCGAAGTACTGCTTACTGTCGATGAAGAAGCAGGGATGAGTGGGGCTCGGTTTCTATCGCCAGATATTTTAACAGGACAATGGCTGATCAATATTGATACTGAACAATGGGGTGAGTTGTATTTGGGCTGTGCAGGGAGTCAGGATGTTGAAGTCGATCAAACTGCTCAGTTTATCGAAGCACCACCAAATTTAGCATTTTATGATATTCAAATCTTCGGACTGAAAGGTGGACATTCTGGGCTAGATATCCATGAGGGGCGGGGCAACGCCAATGTGATTTTGGCGAAATTTTTATCTGAATACCTGCACAATCTAGATGGTCATTTAATCTCTATGCAGGGTGGCACAGCACGTAATGCCATTGCAAGAGAAGCCTCTGCAACTATTGCGATTCCAACCAATCAATTTGAAAACTTACAAAAGGCTATATTCAATACAGAATGCAAATGGCGAGAGAAACTACAAAATGTAGATGATGATCTGCATATCCAAATTCAGAAATCTACGCAAAATCATCAATACATTTTAGAAGAAGAACAGCAAAATCATTGGCTTCAAGCTTTAGCCATTTGCCCTTATGGTGTAAGCAAATTTAGCCAAACGATTCCTGATATTGTTGAAACCTCGAATAATATTGGTGTGGTTAAAGTCAATCAAAACGGTCTGCGTGCTTCCATTATGGTTCGCTCTTTAATTAATTCAGATGCTTCAGCTTTGGCAGAACGCATTCAACAGCACTTTATCAACCACAATCTTCAAGCGACTTTAGCACCTCTTGTTTCAGGATGGACGCCAAATCCAAGTTCCCAAGCCTTAGTCTGCTTGCAACAAGCCTACCGAGATGTATTTGGCGTCGAAGCAAAACATAAAGTGATTCATGCAGGATTGGAGTGTGGCATCATTGCAGAGCATTATCCGCATTTAGAAATGGTCTCTTTTGGTCCAGATATCCGTGGCGCACATGCACCTGGAGAAAGGGTAAATATTGAAACCGTTGAAAAGTGTTGGAACTTGCTCAAATCTGCATTGGGATCTGTGCCATCAAAGCAAGCGTTTTAATTGAATTGTTTCACGTGGAACACATGACTGCATTTGAATGTTTAATCGCTTTTATACGATTGAGCGCTTTAAAGCCAAATTTTAGTCAAAAAAAAACGGCAACAGGGGTGTGTTACCGTATAAAACCAAAAAAGGGATTTTACGCTTTGCATTATATCGCAAAAATGAGATTTTACAATACAAATTATAAAAATATTTTCAATTAGATCACATTATTATCAAATGAGTGTGAATTAAAACTGTATTTGCATGGTTGCATCAAGTGCCAATGGCTCAGGTAAAATCACCGAAAGTTTACGACACAGTGCGGTCAATTCATCACTCGAATTTGGTGTAAGCGTGATATGTCCTAACTTACGGCCTTCCCGTTCAGACTTATCATAAAGATGTAGATGGGCACTGTCTAAAGCGAGAATGAGTGCTGAATTTGGATGCTGAGAAATAATATTGACCATCACCGTTGGTCGGATCGTTTTGGTTGACCCGAGTGGTAAGCCTGCAACTGCACGAATATGATTTTCAAATTGTGAGCATACCGAACCTTCGATAGACCAATGTCCCGAATTATGCACACGTGGCGCCATTTCATTGGCAAACATGCCTTGTTCAGTGACAAACAGCTCAAGGGTTAGCACACCAACATAGTCCAAATGATTGAGCAAGCGAGTAATATAGTCTTCTGCGATTGGCTGAAGATGCAAGCTATTCGGCGCAGGGACGATCGAATGCGACAAAATGCCATGATGATGGTGATTTTCTGCCAGATCCCATGTTCGCACTTCACCGTCTTGACCACGCACCGCAATGATCGAAACTTCACGGTTAAACTGTACAAAACTTTCGGCAATCAATGATTTGGCAGTTCCCAGCTCATCCCAAGCTTCTCCTATTTGCGCTTCATTTTTGAGGACAAATTGACCTTTGCCATCATAGCCACCTGTGGCGGTTTTAAGCACAATCGGGAAACCTAAATCACTTACGGCTTGCTGTAAACTTTCTAAACTATCCACTGCACGATAAGGCGCAACAGGAATGTCTAGTTCATCAAATAAAGATTTTTCCAGCAAACGATTTTGCGCAATCGCTAAAGCCTGACGTGGGGGATAAATTTGCTTAGATTGAATGAGCTGATCAACAGCTGTAAGTGGCGTATTTTCAAACTCAAGACTAAACACATCAGCACTTTGAATGAATTTTTCTAAACCATTTTCTTCTTGGCTAGATATCACTTGACCCAAAATTGCAGAAGGGCAATCTGTACTTGCTTCTAAAAAGGTACATTGAATATTCAATGGCAAAGCGGCTTGAGCCATCATCCGACCCAGCTGACCACCACCAAAAATACCGATTGTCGTATTCGCCATGAGATTAAACCTGTCCAGGAATGTTTTTACTTGCAACTTTTTCTGTTTGTGCGGTGCGAAAATCAGCGACATTTTTAGCAATGTCGGTACGCTGTAAACCGACAATTTGCGCTGCCATGATCGCCGCATTGGTCGCACCTGCAGGACCAATCGCCAAAGTGCCAACCGCAATACCCGCAGGCATTTGTACGATAGAAAGCAGAGAATCCACACCATTTAAAATCGATGATTTCACAGGCACACCAAGTACAGGCAAATCGGTCTTGGCTGCACACATCCCTGGGAGATGTGCCGCACCACCCGCACCTGCGATAATCACTTGAATACCACGCTCACGTGCACTTTCAGCATATTCAAACAAGCGGTCTGGCGTGCGATGCGCAGACACCACTTCCGCCTCAAAAGGCACATTGAGCTGTTTCAACATATTTGCCGTGTGCTCAAGTGTCGCCCAATCAGATTGAGAGCCCATAATAATCCCAACTAAAGGCTGAGCATCGGTAGTGTTGATCGCATTCATTGGCATAGTTCCGCTAAGTGATGACGAAAAGTAAAAATTCAGAATGGTCAAAGCATTAAATTCAAACGACCAAACCAAAAATGAAAATAAGAAACTGCATATTATAGCGATTTTCATATCGAAACCAAAATTGAAATACGACGTTTAAATTTAAAAAGTCTGTGGAAAGAAAGTATAAGGTCTAGCGAATAAATTTAAATTTGTGGATAACCCTTTAGTGTAAATATTATTTTTCATTATTAATTCAATAGATTAAACTGTGGACAAGTCTGTGCACAACTTTAAAAATCATCTAAAGCAGCTTCAAAAAGTCCATTTTTTAAAGATTCAAAACATGCATCCGAAATTTTGAATTGACGTAGAATCGCACAAAAATTTTTAAAGCGAAAGTAAAATGAAAGGCTTTCCGACGAATGAAATTCATCACAATAATTAAGATTAAGTTTTTGATAAATTTAAAATTAATTTTTAAGCACATCGGCAATGCTTGGGTCTTTATTAAATACAGACTTTGCATAAGGGCATAAAGGAATGATTTTTAAGTTTTTTCACCGAGCGAAGACGACTACTGCATCTAAAAGCTGACGACAGATACCTTGTCCACGATAATCTTCTGACACATCGGTATGGTCAATAATAAACATGCCTTCTCCTGCCCATGTATATGCCATTTCTCCAGCGAGCTTTTCTTAGCCGTTATCATTATATAGAGCTTGAAATAGACTATGTTTGCCATCGTCTTGTTGTTGAATATCCATATTTATTTCCTTTTTAACTATTTCAGTTCTCCATGAGAAAAGCGCCAAAACTGACGTTTCGACGCTTTGATTTTGACACTTTTAACTGAGCATGTTTGTGATGAAAAGTTAAAATACTGAGATGCTTTACAGATCAGGCATCAATGTCGGCATTCAGTGCATTGTCTTCAATAAAGATACGGCGTGGCTCGACATCATCACCCATCAAACAAGAGAACATCCGATCTGCTTCGATGGCATCATCAATGGTGACTTGTAGCATATTGCGGTTTTCAGGATCCATCGTAGTTTCCCAAAGTTGTTCCGCATTCATCTCACCAAGACCTTTATAGCGCTGAATCATCATGCCACGACGTGAGTCTTGCAAAATCTGTTGCCACACTTGATGGAAGTTTTCAACGAAGATTTTCCGTTCGCCTTTTTCCAAATATGCGCCTTTTTCCAATAAGTTAAACCAACTTTTTGAATTTTTCAGTAAGCGTGCATATTCCGCAGAATGTAATAATGTGCCATCAAGTAGATAATGATGCGGTAAATTATGGACATAAATGGTAATTCGTGGGTAATAGCTGATGGTACTTTCACCCTCAACCTGTACATCGAACTGCTCCAACTCAAACACGGTACGCAAACTCGGTTGTAGACGATTCATCACCGCAACCAATTGTTCAGTCCATTGTCGCACATAAGCTTGGTCTGTTTTTTGCTCGGTATGGAACGCTTCAAGTTCAAGCAAAGCATCAAGCAAAGTTGCAGGGAAGCGCTGGGTCAAACGACTAATTGACTTCTGTGATACTTGATAATCTTTGATGAGTTGCTCAAGTGCAGCACCACTCACCGCTGGAGCTTCACTACTAATATGTAATGCCAAATCATCTATCGCATTAGAAATCAAATAGGTTTCAAGTGCTTCATCATCTTTAATATATTGTTCTTGCTTGCCTTTTTTCAACTTATACAGCGGTGGCTGAGCAATATAAATATAACCACGCTCGACCAATTCAGGCATTTGACGGAAGAAGAATGTCAAAAGCAAAGTACGGATGTGTGAACCATCGACATCAGCATCGGTCATGATGATGATTTTGTGGTAGCGCAATTTGTCAGGATTATAGTCTTCACGACCAATCCCAGTACCCAGTGCAGTAATCAACGTACCAACTTCTTGGCTAGAAATCATCTTGTCAAAACGGGCACGTTCGACATTCAAAATCTTACCTTTCAACGGTAAAATTGCTTGCATTTTACGGTTACGACCTTGTTTCGCCGAACCGCCCGCCGAGTCACCCTCGACGAGATAAAGTTCTGATAATGCTGGATCTTTTTCTTGGCAATCGGCTAATTTTCCAGGCAATCCTGCAATATCCAATGCACTCTTACGACGGGTCATTTCACGGGCTTTACGGGCTGCATCACGAGCACGTGCGGCATCAATGATTTTGCTTGCGATGGATTTTGCTGCTTGCGGATTTTCCAAAAGATACGCCGAAAATTCCTTATTCATCGCCTGTTCAACCGCAGGCTTCACTTCACTGGATACCAATTTTTCTTTGGTTTGTGAGGAGAATTTTGGATCAGGCACTTTCACCGAAATGATCGCTGTTAAACCTTCACGCGCATCATCACCAGTGACGGATACTTTTTCTTTTTTGAGAATGTTTTCACTTTCAAGATATTGGTTTAATCCACGAGTCAGCGCCGCACGGAAGCCTGCCAAGTGCGTTCCGCCGTCTTTTTGCGGAATATTATTGGTAAAGCACAGCACATTTTCTTGATAGGATTCATTCCATTGCAAAGCAACTTCGACACCAATGCCGTTATCTGCATCCACAGTGAAATGGAAAATTTCATTGAGATGGGTTTTGCCTTGATTAATGTATTTCACAAACTCAGATAAACCACCTGCAAAATCAAACACATGCTCTAAATCAACACGCTCATCACGGAGTACAATGCGTACACCTGCATTCAAAAATGACAGCTCACGTAGGCGACGTGCCAAAATATCGACATTAAAAATGGTTTGACTAAATGTTTCGCCACTTGGTAGGAAACGCACCGTGGTGCCTGAATCAGTGGTTGTACCCGTTTCTTTCAGTGGAAATTGCGGATCGCCGTGACGATATTCTTGTTCAAAGACTTTACCTTGACGTTTAATTTTTAAGAAGAGTTGGCTAGAAAGGGCATTGACCACCGAAACGCCAACACCATGCAAACCACCTGAGACTTTATAGCTATTATCATCAAATTTACCGCCCGCATGTAGAATGGTTAAAATCACTTCTGCAGCAGATACGCCTTCTTCAGGGTGAATCTCTGTAGGAATACCCCGACCATTGTCCGATACGCTGACCGACTCATCATCATGAATGGTCACTTGAATCTCATCACAATGACCTGCGAGCGCTTCATCAATGGCATTATCAACGACTTCAAACACCATATGATGCAAGCCCGTACCATCGTCGGTATCGCCGATATACATGCCGGGACGTTTGCGCACTGCATCGAGTCCACGCAGGACTTTAATACTCGAAGAATCATAAGCCTTTTCAGCAACAGGTTCAGGTGCTTGATGTGCTTCTGTATCGCTGATTTGTTCGTTATTCACGTGTTCACTGTTGTTTGCATTGTTTTGCTCTGAACTCATGATTTCTCCCTGAATTTTTCATTGCCAAAAGGTTTCAATCGATCGACATCGCATAAGATTGGTTTAGATTGAAACCGAACGCACTTGCCCAGATTCGACACAATACAATTGATACGGCAACTGGATGTCATCCATATATTGTTGCACGGCTTGTTGATCTAAAGTGGTGAGGAAAACCTGACTACCTAATTGATGCAAACGGCGTATTAATCGTTGTTGTGCCTGCGTATCGAGCTCTGCGGTTACATCATCCAATAATACCACAGTTTCCTTATTTGAGCGATTTAAAAGGGCAATTTGGGCCAGTTTCAGCGCCACGATCAGTAGCTTCTTTTGACCACGTGATAGCACTTCTTCGGCATAGCCAATTGGCGTTTTAAAGCGTAAATCTGCACGATGCACACCATAATTTGTCGTGCGTCGATCAATGTCTTTTTGTAGACTTTGTGCAAGATGTTCAGACAAACCTAAATCGGTTGAAAAGCCTGCCACATATTCCAAATCAATCTCTAAATGTGGCAAGAGTAATTTGAGTTCTGCTTGTACATCCGCATGCCATTGACTCACGATCAATTCACGTAATAAATGAATCTGCTCACCTGAAGTCGCAAGCAATTGATCCCACGTTCTGACTTGTTCACGGCTGACAGGGTAGCTTTTGAGTAGGCTATTGCGTTGTTTCAATGCTCTTGCATAGTTTTGCCATACCGCAAAAAAATCAGGTTCCACGTGAAACATGAGCCAATCTAACATTTGTCGACGAGGTTTTGCACCATGATCGATAATGTCTGTACTTTGTGGCTCGATCACCTGTACAGGAAGTAATTTTGCCATTTGACCTTGTGTTGCCACACTATCGCCATTGACCCGCATGGTCTGTTCGCCACTGCTGAGCTTTTGCAAACCAATGCGATAGTCCTGCGACTGCGCATAGATCATGGTGTCGGCTTGATGATATTGGATATAGTGTTTTGGAATATGGGTACGAAAAGAACGCCCTGTGGCAAGCAAATGAATCGCTTCGAGAATTGAAGTTTTTCCAGAACCATTTGCGCCATAGAAAATATTAAACGGTTGCAAATCATGCATTGCAACCGTTTGGATATTTCGAAGTCGTTCGATACGCAGTTTTTGCAACAGCATTGGGGGATTAGACTCGCATTGGCATCACGACATAGGTTTGCGCAGGCTGATTTGGATCTTGAATCAATACTGATTGGTTGGATTCTGACATTTGCATTTGCACATCATCGCCATCCAATACATTCACCACATCAAGTAGGTATTGCGCATTAAATGACATTTCCAAAGTATCACCTTGATACTGCATGGCAAAATCTTCAACTGCTTCGTCTTGCTCTGGATTATTGGCTTTAAGCTGTAATATGTCAGCATTAAAAGTCAAGAACACACCACGCAATTTTTCATTACTCAAAATTGCCACACGTTGCAAGGTTTGCTTAAAGGCATCGTGCGCCAAGGTTGCAATTTTATCGCCACCTTTTGGAATCACACGACGATAATCAGGGAATTTACCATCAATGAGTTTAGTCGTGAAACGTACTACGATTGCTGATTCATTGTCTTTGCTTGGCTGTTCAATCGTCACATTCAATAGTTCACGACCAATCAAAATCGTTAACGGCAAATCTTCCACCGTTAACAGACGTTGTAACTCACCAACCGCTTTACGAGGTACGATGGCTTGTTGTACTTCTTCAGTATTTGAAGTTGCAGTCGCTTCAGATAATGCCAAACGATGTCCATCTGTAGTTACCGCACGCAATTGATTTTGTTCAATTTCTAACAAAGTGCCAGTGAGATAAAAACGTACATCTTGCACCGCCATGGCAAAAGATGTTTTTTCAAATAAATGTTTTAAAGCAACTTGTGAAACTTGGACTTCAGTGCCTTGTGCACCATCATTGGTCAATAACGGATAATCTTCCGCAGGCAAAGTGCCGAGTACAAAACGACTCTGACCAGACTTGAGTACACAACGTTGATCGTCAGTCACTTGCAAATCCAGTAACGCTGAATTCGGCAAAGATTTGCAGATATCCATTAGCTTTCGAGCAGGCACAGTGCTTTCACCTGCTTGGATACATGCCCCTGCTTCGAGCGCAGTACTTGCCACAAGCTCCACTTCGAGATCAGAACCAGTAATGGTTAATTCTGCATCGCTGACTTGGATTTTGATATTGGACAAAATATTCATGGTATGACGACGTTCAACAGCCCCCATCACATGGGTCAATACATTGAGTAAAGTTTCTTTCGCTATCTTTAAATGCAAGCTAGTCATGAGTTAAAATCCAAATTTTCAGCAAAATATAATCAATATCGAAGGTAGAATAATGTGTAATGCGAATTGATTGAAATGAATGCTCAATCTAAGCATATTCAAGGACAATTGACAATTGATAATTTATTGCATTTTAAGTAAAAAGAAGCCATAAACCATCATGATAAATAAAACTAAGTTATTGAATTAAATTATTAATTTAATTTTATAAATTAGCTTTGTAGTAAGCGATGTAAGTTTTTATAGTCATCATTAAAGCTTGGGTCTTGATTGCGTAGGCTTTGTACTTTTTCGCAGGCGTGCATCACCGTACTATGGTCACGTCCACCAAATGCCATACCAATCTCAGGATAGCTATCACCTGTCAGTTCACGTGCAAGTCCCATCGCCATCTGACGAGGACGAGCGTAAATTCGAGTGCGTTTCGGTCCAGTCAATTCTTTAAGTGGAATACGAAAATATTCACAGACTACTTTTTGAATATTTTCCACACTGATATTTCGTGCACGAATCGCTAAAACATCTTTGAGCGACTCACGCACCACTTCTAAATCAATTGCTGAACCACGAAAACGTGCCGTTGCAACCACACGGTTTAATGCACCTTCAAGTTCACGCACGTTCGCAACCACTTGCTGTGCAATAAACAAAGCACAATTGCGTGGTAAATCAATCTCGCTACTTTCAGCTTTTTTCAGCAAAATTTCGGTACGTGTTTCAATATCTGGAGGCTCAACACCAACCGATAAACCCCAAGAAAAACGTGAAACCAATCGAGGATCAAGCTCTGTTAACTCTTTTGGATAACGATCTGAAGTGAGAATAATTTGTTTAGATTCATCAAGTAAGGCATTAAAAGTATAGAAAAACTCTTGTAAGCTCGCTTCTTTACCCGCCAAAAGATGAATATCATCAACCAACATCAAATCCAGTGAACGACAATTTTTCTTAAATTCTTCAATTTTCTTACGCTGTAAGGCACTGACAAAATCCTGCACAAAACTTTCTGCCGTCATGTACATGACTTTGGCATTCGGTTTTTGTTGCAATAACGCGTTGCCCACAGCTTGCATTAAATGCGTTTTACCCAAGCCCGTCGGACCATATAAGAATAATGGGTTGTGATCATCAGCACCCAACTTGGTCAGAACTTTACGGCAAGCATCTGCTGCCATTTGGTTGGAACGACCTTCAACAAATAAATTGAAGTTCAATGCAGGATTGAGCTGACGAACTTTTCTCGGTTTTGCGCTGTCGTTTGAGGTTGCTTTTGCAAGTGGAACAGAGTGGTGTGTGGTGGTATTTTGTGAAGTTGCACTTTGCAAAGCAGCTGAAGTCGTTGCAGGTACTTCACTTTGTTTTAAAATATCTTTACCTGGACGTGATCCAACCAATATATCGACTTGACGCACACGTCCTTCAGAGATCTGCTCAGCCATGATCGAAATGATTTCGTGATAATCCTTTTCGATATGACTCTTCCAATATGGACTTGGCACATACAGTTTTAAGCAATCTGGATGTTCTTCTGCCTCAAGTGGTCTGATCCACATGGTGAAGTGGTTATCAGACACATGCTTGCGTAAGCGTTCTAAACATTCTGCCCAAAGCATTGATGTCTCCCAATCCCTAACTATCTTTTTAAATTCAAAAAACGACCCATGCCCGACTTGTACTTTTCGGGGTCGACATTCTAACCAAGTTCAATCACGCTGTCATAAGCCAATCGATGCGAATGCATAAATTATCCACAAATAAATGAATTTAAATTCAAAAAACGAATGTGGATAACTATTTCTTCAAGCTGTGGATAAAATAACACGAAAACTTATCCACAATTTACTATTTTTAGATAAACATAGTTATACACAAGCTATCTATATGAATATTTGAAACATAAAGATAAATTCCACAGAAAAACTGTGCTCTTATAATAACAAATTTAAATTTTAAATTTATAAATTTAAATTTAGATCTCCATGTATTGTGAACAACTCAAGCATAGAAGGTGATGATGGCTTCGTTATCAAAGTTGTTAAATTGCTCGTCTAGAGTCTTATTAAAAGCGAGATGTGTGTTTTAACTTCTATAGTTTGAAACCTTGACCTTAGTGAAGAACTTTGAAAATCGCAGATCAAAGACTTAACTTTTTTGAATTTAAAAAAGCTTAAACATTACTTTGCAGTCTTATACATGTCTTACTATGGACTTCTTAGATTAATAAGAATATGCATTTCAGTAATGATACATCGTAAAAAAAGAGCACAATAATAGTGATAAGATTCGATTGGTGTTTTGAATTCAAAAATCTATGATTAGGCTGTATACTCTGTTTTTGAATTTAAATTCAAAAAACACATCAATTTGTGGAAAACTTCCTACTTATCTGCACTTTTTGCATTGACAGTTGAGGCTGAGATGCATAAAATTGCGCACCTTTAATATTGAACATTGATTTGGAGTTTCGAGATGAAACGTACATTCCAACCAAGTGAATTGAAACGTAAACGTGTTCACGGTTTCCGCGCTCGTATGGCTACTAAAGCTGGTCGTCAAGTGCTTGCTCGTCGTCGTGCAAAAGGTCGTCACAGCCTTACAGTATAATCATTGCATTATACTGTGGTCTGTTGACTAAAGCTTGGTTTGATGCGTGCTACTATTGAATCAAAGCGAGCAACAAAAAATAATTTGTGAAATCGTATGACATCTTATCCTTTTGGGGCAGATCAGCGATTATTATGCGCCAAAGATTTTTCGGGTGTATTTGATCACACGTTATTTAAAGTTCATCAACCTAGCTTTTTAATCCTTGCAACAGCAAAACCAGTCGCAGCTACGGCACGGATTGGTTTAGTCGTTGCGAAGAAGAAAGTTCGACGTGCGCACGAGAGAAATCGTGTCAAGCGTATTAGCCGTGAAAGTTTTCGTTTACATCAGCGAGATTTGGCTGGCTTAGATATTGTGGTCTTACCCAAAATCGGTATAGAAAAAATATCGAATGCAGATTTGCATCAACAATTACAATTGGCATGGCAGAAGTTATCTAAACAATTTGCCAAACACCAACGCCAAAAATCACCTCTTTTAGCGTCTTCTTAGCGTGACTGCCAATGCAAAAGCTACTTCATTGGTGTATTCGATTTTATCAAATTGCAATCAGTCCTTTGCTTGGACCACGTTGTCGTTACATTCCTACTTGTTCTCAGTATGCGATCGAAGCGATTCAACTTCATGGTGCAACAAAAGGTGTGTATTATAGCGCCAAGCGGATTTGTCGATGTCATCCGTGGGGTGGTTATGGCTATGATCCTGTACCGAAAAAACCACTGCGATGTATTTCGTTGCAACTTTCTGATTCTCAAATCTCTTACGTTTATGTACCCTTGCGTGAACGTCAAAATAATTCAACTGTTTTCAATCATTTAGGGTAAAAATTATGCAACAATGGGCTCGATTTGCAATTCTCGGCGCCATGTTTGTGACGGCTTATTTGCTCATCTTAGCGTGGCAAAAAGATTATGGTGGGGCGCAGGCTGAAACAGCACAACAAGCTGTTGCAGTTCAACAAAGTGCCAATACATCATCTGATATTCCATCAGCGCAGGCACAAGCAGCATCGGCGACAGATATTCCACAAGCCAATACAGCACAGACAGACACACCAGTTGCGTCGACTGCCAATTCTCAGCAATTGGTGACGGTTGCAACAGATATGTACAATGTCTGGATCGATCCAAAAGGTGGCGATATTGTGCGTTTGGAGCTGTTGTCACATGACAAGAGCAAAGACAGTGATCAGCCTTTTGTGATGTTGCATAATGACAAAAATATCTATGTAGCGCAGTCTGGTTTGATTGGTGCGGATGGACCTGATAGCCGTACTCGTCCGATGTATGAAGTTGATAAAAACAGCTATAGCATCGACGAAGCACAATCAACAGTCACCAAGGACGATACAGCACATAAAGTGCTTGAAGTACCAATGGTGTACAAAACTTCTGATGGCGTAGAAATTTTTAAAATTTTTAAATTTACTTCAGGTGAATATCCGATTCAGGTGACACATCGTATCGTCAACCGTAGCGCAGGCAACTGGCAAGGTCAGATGTTTGGTCAGCTGAAACGTGACGACGCTGCCGATCCTGGTAAATCTGATCAAGGGATTTTTACGTTAGGCACCTTCTTAGGTGGTGCTTGGGGTACGCCTGAAGAGCATTATAACAAGTTAAAATTTGCCAATTTCAATGAAGAAAAATTGAATGTCCAAGCCAAAGAAGCTTGGGTAGCGATTGTTCAACATTATTTTGTTTCGGCTTGGGTTCCTGATAAGAGTTACACCGCACAATTAGAATCACGTAATAGCAATGATATGCATATCATTGGTTTCCGTTCGCCATTGGTGAATGTGCCTGCGGGCAAACAATTCGATATCAGTGCGACTTTGTATTCTGGTCCAAAAATCCAATCTGAACTGAAAGAATTGGCAACGGGTCTGAACCAAACTGTAGACTATGGTTGGTTGTGGCCGATTGCAAAACTCTTGTTCTGGGGCTTGGAATTCTTCCATAACATCGTGGGCAACTGGGGCTGGGCAATTGTCTTATTGACCATTTTAGTCAAATTGATCTTATGGCCATTATCTGCAAAAAGCTATCGCTCAATGGCGAAGATGCGTGTCATCGCACCTGAAATGCAACGCATGAAAGAAGAGTTTGGCGATGACCGTATGCGCTTCTCGCAAGAGATGATGGCGCTGTATAAACGTGAACAGGTCAATCCGTTGTCAGGCTGTTTACCGCTATTGATGCAGATGCCAATTTTCCTTGCCTTGTATTGGGTATTGATGGAAAGTGTCGAGCTGCGTCATGCGCCGTGGATATTGTGGATTCAAGATTTATCGGCAATGGATCCGTGGTTTATTTTGCCACTGGTCATGGGTGCAACCATGTACTTCCAACAGATGTTGAACCCACAACCGACTGATCCAATGCAAGCGAAAGTCTTCCGTTTGATGCCGATTATTTTCACTGTATTCTTGCTGTTCTTCCCTGCAGGTTTGGTGTTGTACTGGATCGTCAACAACTTGATTACCATCGCGCAGCAATGGTTTATCAATAAGAGTGCTGAAAAACAAGGTTTAAGCACAGCGGCAAAATAAGCTGTTTTAAAACCACATCAACCGTCTAGGATTTCTAGGCGGTTTTTTTAATGCTGGCTATCAATGCCAATTCATGAAAAAATTCTTTAACTTCTTTTGTCGTAAATAATGTCACTATGAGCCAATCCAACACGCCAATCCAAGCCACTCACCCCACGATTGCAGCGATAGCAACACCATCGGGGCGTGGCGGTGTCGGTGTGATTCGGCTCTCTGGTACAAAAGCATTTCAAATCGCTGAGGCACTGACGCAGAAAAAATTGCCTGAACCGCGAATGGCAGGATTTCGTCAGTTTTTTGATGAATCAGGTGAAGTGCTCGATGAAGGTTTGATTTTACGCTTTGCCAATCCATCCTCATTCACAGGCGAAGATGTGGTCGAGATACAAGGTCACGGTGGCGTAGTCATTCTCAACACCTTGTTAGCCCGTGTGTTGGCACTCGGTGCGACGGCGGCTAAAGCAGGCGAATTCTCCATGCGTGCTTTTGAAAATGGCAAAATGGATTTGGTCCAAGCCGAAGCCATAGCCGATTTGATTGATGCGACTTCACAGGCGGCGGCACGTTCTGCGGTGCGCTCATTACAAGGTGCGTTTTCACTACGAGTCAATGAAGTCTTAGAAAAACTCATTCATCTGCGTTTACACGTGGAAGCGGCGATTGATTTTCCTGAAGAAGAAATTGATTTTCTCGCAGATGGGAAAATTTTGGCGTTGCTTGAAGAAGTACAATCTTCGGTGAAACAGGTGCAACTGTCCGCCAAACAAGGACAATTGCTCCGTGAAGGTTTGCAAGTGGTGATCGCAGGCAAACCTAATGCAGGCAAATCAAGCCTACTTAATGCCTTAGCAGGCAATGATCGAGCGATTGTCACCGATATTGCAGGGACAACGCGTGATGTTTTACATGAAAAAATCAGCTTAAATGGTTTACCGATTACCCTTACAGATACAGCAGGATTACGTGATACAGGTGATGTGGTGGAGCAAGAGGGTATTCGCCGTGCTTATAAAGAGATTGTGCAGGCGGATTTACGTTTGTTTGTCTATGACATGAGTGCAGAGCAACAACCGATTGCATTAGCACAGCAATTCTTTGCGGAATATATCGATCCGAAGCATCTGATCCTCATCGCCAATAAAAGCGATCTCAGTGATGCGACACCACAAGTGGACAGTTTGGATGGCTACAAACGTGTGATTTTGTCGGCGAAGCAACAGCTTGGTATTGATGACTTGATCGAAGTGATTACCCAATATGCAGGCTTTCAACCTGAGGAAGATAGCTTTATCGCACGGACACGACACTTAGATGCCATGCAACGCACGCAAGTTTATCTCGCAGAAGCTCGAGAACAGCTTGTAGAGTATCATGCGGGGGAATTGGTGGCGGAGTCACTACGACTTGCTCAAAACGCTTTAGGCGAGATTACAGGTGAGTTTAGCGCTGATGATTTGCTAGGGAAAATCTTTGGCTCGTTCTGTATTGGGAAATGATTTTTACGCGAAAAAGGCTCATTTAAGCCCTAATGATTTTAAAGTGATCTTTAAATCAAATCCCTAAGAGTCATCTTAGGGATTTTTTATTGAAAAGCATAAAAATGGTCACTGTACATCATGGCAATGTTTTGTATATTGAAATAAACCTATTTTAGGAAAAAACAGGATGTTTAAGAAAAAACAATCAGCAGTCAGATGGATCATTGGTGGTAGTAGCGGTATCGGCTTGGAATTGGCGAAACGCTATCTTAAAGCAGGTGATAAAGTCTGTATTTTTGCCCATGCCGATGTCGAAGATGCGGTAAAATATTTATCCAAATACGCCAAAGATCGCAAAAAATCAGATCAATTTATCAGAGGTTACACACTTGATGTGCTGAATATTTCACAGATCGAAAGTGCGTTCGCACAAGCTAATCAAGACATGTCATTACCAATGACCGTGATCAACTGTGCTGGGATTGTCTGCGCTGTGCCTTTTGAGGAGCAAACGGCTGAGCAGTTCGAGCGTCAAATTAACATCAATTTGATCGGCAGTCGGCATATCGCTGCCAGTGCTTTAAGTTATCTCAAACAAGCACGTGGGCAATCGAAGCACAATCCAAAATTGGTTTTAGTTGCCTCGATGGCGGGCATACTGGGTTGTTATGGCTATGCAGGCTATTGCGCATCGAAGTTTGGTACGATTGGCTTGGCGGATGTATTACGTCTTGAGCTGAAATCGCAAAACATCGATGTGGCAGTGGTTTGTCCGCCTGAGATCGAAACACCAATGGTCTTTGAAGAAAGAAAAATTGGCTCAAAGATTACTTCAGAACTCAAACAAATGGGTGGATCATTAAAAGTTGAACCTGCATGTAAAGCGATCATGGCAGGGATTGAACGAGATACATTTTTTATCATCCCAGGCAAACAAGCACGTGTGTTACATCGTCTCATCGGCATGTTCCCAGTCGTGGCAAGACAACAAATCGACCGTCAATTGGCACTGATTCTCAGTAAATCTCAGTGTTGAATTGACAGTCCTCACGATATTTTAAAAATAATTTTTCGGACGTGTGTTTCAAAAGGTCGGTTTCATCCGATCTTTTGTTATCTCTACCAATTGAATTTTTTAAAAAATCGATAAAATAAAAAAATTGATGTGATGAAGCATGTATTTTTCAGCATGTAAAAAAGATCGTTTCAGTTGGGAAATTGAAAGAAATCAAAGCGTAGGATACTAAAAAATGAAACTATGAGAAGCTGACCAAGCACGTAAAGACAGTACCAATGTCAGCGCATTTATCGATGATGTAAATCAAAAATATGTTTTTAATATCCAATCGTTTTCAGCGCTATATGATTGGGGCTTTGAAAAAGATGATGCCACTCGGCTTTTGGGGAGATGAAGACGATCAACAATATCAAAACCCATATTCGCAGTAATATGACACCACCTCATGTCCCCGCTGTGATTTATCAAGTGTCGGAAATTTAAAAAACCAAGAGTGGCAAAGTGGTTGAGCTTGAGGTACGTGATGTGGTGGATGGTAGAGCAATTCAAAATAGTGAGGCGATTGCCAATCCACACGTATTGGAAGAGTTTAAAAATCGGTCTGAACTTGTTTTATGAAATGCGCTATCTTTAGAGAAATCATAAGATGTAAAAAAACCGCTCATCAGAGCGGTTTTTTGTGATTAATACAATCAGTTAAGGCTTAGAAACGGTGTTTCGCAGCGATACCAAATGTATTGTAGTCGTTGTCGCCAGCTTCACCGAAGCCTACACGACCTTCAAGACTGGTTTGTTGTGAAATAAACTTACGTGCATTTACACCAAATTCACTGTTATCCGTGATGTCGTTACTTTGATAGTCAGCACCTAGACTGAAGGTGTTGTCAATGTAGTAATCCGCTGCAAGGTTATATTCGTCTAAGTCGCCGAATGCTGCACCTGCTTCAAGATTTACAGCGTTATCACCGATTTGTGTAACATATTTCGCACGAAGTGTCGGGTCTACACCATCGTTGTCACGGTCATCTTCATAACCTTTGACACCAGCAGCGATCAACAAGTTAGGTACTGGTAAGTAACCAACTTCAACGCCATAAGTTGTCAAATCGTTGTCTAGATCGACATCATCATACTCATAGGTATTTTGAGCGATGTTACCACCAATATAGAAGTCAGAATTTGGTACATAATATTCTACACCAGCGCCGTAACGATTGTTCTCAGCTTCACCTTGATCTTGGAAAGTTGCGCCAGCAGACACATTACTTGCACGGTTGACAAAAGCTGCTTCAGCAAGTGGAGCGTTTTTGTCTTGAACTGGGTTGAAGTAATATGTACCACCCAAATCAAATTGACTACCAGAGTCGCCATTATCAGGGTCAAGATAGCCTGCGCCTGCGCCAACTTCAAATTGATATGCATTGGCATTGATCATTGCAAGAGAAGTGGTTGCCGCAAGAATGGCAGTAGCAAGAGTTAACTTTTTCATAATATCCTCCAAAATTTGGAATTCACATTTTTTGTTACATTTTCTAGTTTAAGAAATATTTTATTTGCGTCAAATCGAGTTGGTTAAAGCGTGTAAGCAAAATATTTGGTTATGTAACAATATTGAAATATATAATTTTAACTAATTGAAATTTATAAATTAAAATTATTGTAAAGATTCATCAATGAATTGTTATGCTATGTATACTGGGGTTTTGTTGATGAAAAATTCGTCAATATTTTAAATTTTTTATAGACAAACTTTTAAACTATTTTTGAAATATTTACAGATTTAAGGACAATTTTAGCTGCTTGCAACTTTAATTTTGACGATTGAAGCTAAATGATGAGTTGTCGTTTGATTGTGCTAAAATGTCGCTCAATTTTTATGTTGTGACAGTTTAATTATGGAAATTAATCCTTTTGTACTTCGATTAAAAGATTTGACCGATCGTGGCGAGATGTTACGGGGGTATCTTTGACTACGATCTGAAGAAAGAACGCTTAGAAGAAGTTTTACGTGAGCTTGAAGACCCTGAGATTTGGAATGATCAAGCCCGTGCACAAGCCATCGCTAAAGAAAAAGGCGCATTAGAAAATAGTGTTGGTGTCTTAGATCAGCTCGCTGAGCAATTGATCGATGCACAGGCGATGCTCGATTTGGCAGTAGAAGCAGAAGATGAAAGCCTGCTGGAAGATGTCACCGCAGAACTTGATACCGCAGAGCAAGCCTTAGAAAAATTAGAATTCCAACGCATGTTTAGCAATCCAATGGATCCGAATCCGTGTTTTGTTGAGATTCAATCAGGTTCGGGTGGTACAGAAGCGCAGGACTGGGCATCCATGCTCCTACGGATGTATATGCGCTGGATTGAACGTCATGGCTTCAAAGCTGACTTGATGGAAGTATCGGACGGTGATGTTGCTGGGATTAAGTCGGCGACGATTCGTGTCGAAGGCGAGTTTGCCTATGGTTGGTTGCGTACTGAGTCTGGTGTGCATCGTCTGGTGCGTAAGTCACCGTTTGACAGTAACAATAACCGTCATACCTCGTTCTCTGCGGTGTTTGTCTCGCCTGAGATTGATGACAATATCGAGATCGATATCAATCCGTCAGATGTGCGTACTGATACCTACCGTGCCTCGGGTGCAGGTGGTCAGCACATTAACAAAACCGATTCGGCAGTGCGTCTGACTCATGCGCCAACAGGCATCGTGGTGGCGTGTCAAAACCAGCGTTCACAACATGCCAACCGTGATGCAGCGTGGAAACAGCTTCGTGCAAAACTCTATGAATTAGAAATGAAAAAGCGTAACGAAGCAGCCCAAGCGCTCGAAGATACCAAGTCAGACATTGGCTGGGGCAGTCAGATTCGCTCTTATGTGTTGGATGATTCACGCATCAAAGATTTGCGTACCAATATTGAAACCTCAAATACCAAAGCAGTATTGGATGGTGATTTGGATAAATTTATTGAAGCGAGTTTAAAGCAAGGTCTTTAAGTTCAATAGCTTAGTAATAATATGATGAGTTGCCACAGCGTAACTCATCCTATTGAACTGGTTCAAGCAAAGTAGACATTCTCTCGATAATGTAATAAATCGTAAAAAAAAGATTTTAATATCGAAAAAATACGATATATTGGATTCAGCGCTGAATGATGTCCGCTGTGTTTGTTTAATGGTCATTGTTGTGGTGAGTGAAAGTTAGTGAATTGAATATGGATACAGAAGCGATTTTCAAAGCATTGGCAAACCCAATGCGCCGTCAAATTTTGCAGTGGCTCAAAGACCCTGCACAATATTTGACGTCAGAAGAATGCTTTGGCTTTACCCAAGGTGTCTGTGCAGGAAATATCGAACGTCTGAGCGGATTGTCACAATCCACCATGTCCAATCATCTCTCGGTACTACAACAGGCTGGTTTGATCAGTGTGCATAAGCATGGACAATGGTCATATTTCTCTCGTAACGAGGACGTGATTCAGCAATATATTGAATACTTAAAAGACGCATTATAAGCCGTCATGTGAGGTCAAAATGGCTGAGTTAAATACACCGCTACAAGTCGGTGACGTAGAGATTTCAAATCGTTTGGTGCTTGCACCATTGACACGTGCACGTTCGGGCGAGATTCGTGTACCGAATGATCTGAACGTCGAATACTATCGTCAACGTGCCAATGCGGGTTTGATGCTTACTGAAGCCGTGGTGGTCAGTCCAACAGCGGTTGGCTATGAACATACACCAGGGCTATATAATGCAGAACAAGTCGCAGGCTGGGAAAAAGTCGTCGATGCAGTGCATGAGCAAGGTTCAAAAATCTTTGCACAGCTCTGGCATGTGGGACGTATTTCCCATCCAGACTTGTTAAATGGTGAAACGCCAGTGTCTGCCAGTGCAGTGCAAGCCGATGGTCATGTCAGCTTGCTTCGTCCGAAACGTCCGTTTGAAACGCCACGTCCATTGTCGATTGATGAAATTAAAAGCATTGTACAAGACTATAAAAATGCCGCAGCACTTGCCAAACAAGCAGGCTTTGATGGTGTCGAACTGCATGCTGCCAACGGTTATTTGATTGATCAATTCTTACAAAGCTCAACCAATCTGCGTGATGATGAATATGGCGGTGCGATCGAAAATCGTGCACGTTTATTATTAGAAGTGGTTGATGCCTTTATCGAGGTATGGGGCGCAGGTCGAGTCGGCGTACATATTGCGCCACGTATGGATGCGCACGACATGGGCGATGCCAACCCAAGTGAAACCTTTGGCTACGCCGTTGAGCAACTCAGTCAGCGTGGGATTGCATTTATCTTTGCCCGTGAATATCAAGCCGAAGATAGCTTGAGTCCAGAACTTCGTGCCAAGTTTAAAGGTGTTTGGATCGCCAATGAAAAGCTCACGGCTGAATCAGCAAAACAAATCCTTGCTGAGGGCAAAGCCGATGCAGTGGCATTTGGTTTAGCCTATATCGCTAATCCTGACCTTTATCAGCGCTTACTCGACAATGCACCATTGAATCGAGTTAATCCAGAAACCTTATACGGACGCACTGCAGAAGGTTATACCGATTATCCTGCACTGGAAAAAGCAGACGTTTAATTGTTACTTATAATTTTTATCGAAAAAGCTCATCATCAAGGCAATCTTGACGGTGAGTTTTTTATTGAACCCTTTCTAAATGTTTCACGTGAAACGTCGAGATATGTCTGATACTGTATCATGTCATTAAGCAGAGAATAATAAAAAAGGGAGCGGTGAAAATGGAAAAAGCCATCAGTTTAATTGCTACTTCTGCCTTACTGAGTGCTTGCGTCACAGCAAACGATCTATTGTATCTCGGTTTAGGCTTTAACAGCTATGAAAACACCCCAGTGATTTTGACCCACTATTCGATGGAAATGCCGCTGGCAGAAACACCTCCGATGCTGATTGCAGGTGCGGCAGATCAATCCATGTCGAGGCGTAATGGCGGTGGTGCAGTAAATAGTGTGCTAACGCCACCAAAAGACGTCGGTCGAGACGGGCACTGGCAAGTGTCTGCGCAGTGGGTCGAGCTGATGACCAACCGAGCCTATCGTGCCACGCTGAATGTGCCGATCAAAGAGATTAATATAGAATACGGTGGCTATGTTTTTACCCCTATTTTTGGTCCAAATGGCTTGATGATGATTGGCTCGGACAAAGTCGGTTTAGATGAAAGCTATCGCCGAAATATCGCTGTGGTGTGTGGCGAGCGTGTGCCGTCAGCCGATGCAGAGTGGAAAGACAAACACGGTATTTTACCCGGCATCGAGATTATTCTGCCGAAAATTCCAAAACCTGCATCTTATACAGACTGTCGGATTCCTGCGCTAACACAGAACAAATAAAACTGTTCAGATGAAAAAGCACTGAAATTCACGCATAATGCGCAAGACCTTTTAGAATTATCAAAGCCATTTAGCCGATGACTGAACAGACTCAATTCCCACCATTTTGGTATAACTTGCTTTTAAGTTGTATCAAGCCACTGTATCGCTCACGGGTAAAAAAACGCTCGGGGCATTTGGCGGATTATCAGGATGAAGTGCGAGAGCGTTTTGGCGAATTTCAAATAGCGAAGAATCAAAAGGTGATTTGGTTTCATGCGGTATCGGTCGGTGAAACCAATGCGGCACAGCCGTTGATTGCACATTATCTCAAGCTCGGTCAGGCAGTACTGGTCACCAATACCACACGCACAGGGCAGGTTCGTGCCAAGTCATTATTTTCAGAACACTATCCTGAATTATTTCAAGCGGTATTTTTACCAGTAGATCAACGTGATTTGATTGAACAATTTATTTCACACTATCAGCCACGCATTTTATTGTTGATGGAAACTGAGCTGTGGCCAAATCTATTGGCGTGCGTGCATCAACGGCAGATTCCACAACTTTTACTAAATGCACGTTTATCGGAAAAATCAGCCAAAGGCTATGCCAAGTTCAAGCGCTTAACCGCACCGATGTTGCAACAATTGGATTTTATTGCGGCGCAAGATCAAGCGAGCAAACAACGCTTTGTCGATTTGGGAAAATCGAGCGAACAAGTAGAAGTATTGGGTAATGTGAAATTTGACATGACTATGCCTGATCAGTTTCTTCAGCAAGCGGAACAATTCAAACAAGACTGGTCATTAGAAGATCGGCAAATCATCGTGCTTGCCAGTACCCATGCGCCTGAAGAAGCGCAAATACTCAATGCATTAAAACCGCATTTACAGCAGAATCCGCAACTTTTATGTATAGTCGTGCCACGGCATCCTGAACGCTTTCAAGCCGTTTTTGATGAGATCAAAAGCCTTGATTTGAAAGTACAACGTCGTAGTTTACATCAAACTATTGACGCATCGACCCAAGTCTATTTGGCAGATTCGATGGGGGAGATGTGGTTGTGGTTTGCATTGGCGCAGGTCGCCTATGTCGGTGGTTCGCTGAACGAACCGGGTGGCGGACACAATATTCTTGAGCCGATCGCAACCGATGTGGCAACAGTTCTGGGTAAAAATTATTTTAATTTTCAAAGTATCGTCGATGAATTTCTCAGTCATGATGCGGTGTTGGTTGCATCTGATGCTAATCACGCTGTAGCGCAAATGATAGATTTAATTAATGATCAGTCACGCCGTCAGCAACAGGTTGATCGGGCACAGCAGATTTTACATGCCAATCAAGGTGCAGTGGAGCGACACATTACTTTAATTGATCGCTATCTAATATTAAAAAATAGCCAAGCTGAAAGCATCACATCTGAGTCGGCATTATGAATTTAGTGTTGTTGCCTGAACAAACGGATTCAACGATTTGGCAGATTAACGATGCACGACAAGTTAGTCATTTAAAGCAACATTTAGATGTCAAAATCGGCGATCAGATCAAAGTTGGTGTGCTCAATCAAGCACGGTATCTTGCTGAAGTCGTTGAAATTCAATCTAATCAAATGATTGTGACACCAGTCGAACAACAAGCCATTCCTAATAAATTACCTGTGACTTTGATTTTGGCATTGCCTCGCCCGAAAGTATTAAGGCGCTTGATCATGGATAGTGTGACTTTGGGTGTAGAGAAAATCGTCTTGCTACATAGCTATCGTGTTGATAAAAGCTATTGGCAAACGCCTTTTCTTGAGCAGTTAGATCATTATATTCAGCTTGGACTCGAACAAGCAGGGGATGTGATTGCACCATCAATTCTTCTTGAAAAACGCTTTAAACCCTTTGTTGAAGATCGTTTATCTGTGTGGAATCACAGTCAAACAACCTTTGTAGCACATCCTTATACAACAGATGCGATGCCGATCAACTTCAATCAACAGTGTCAACTGATGATCGGTCCAGAGGGTGGTTTTATTCCCTATGAGATTGATTTGCTCAAAGAAAACGGTTGCCACATTCATCATGTTGGCAACCGTATTTTGCGTACTGAAACCGCAGTGTCGAATATTCTCGGGCGATTATTCTGCGCTTGATGTTGGCGCCGCGATCGCTTGTGGTGTCGACATTTTCATCTCTTGGATTGGATATGGAATATTGACACCTTCACGGTTAAATGCTTGTTTCACTTCAGATTGAATCTCGCTACCCGAAGCGAGAATATTGGTTTCTTTCAGGTCAATCCACCAACGCACGGTAAGGTTGACCGAGAAGTCTGCCAATGCCGTTACGATCACTGTATGCGCAGGATTACCAAGTACATTGGCGTTATTTTCCAAGATACGATTGATGATCGCTTTTGCCTTATCAATATCATCATCATAGCCAATACCCACCACAAATTCACAGCGACGACGATTATACGCAGTGTTGACCGTGATCGGACTGGTATAAACCGTGGCATTTGGAATCACCAAACGACGACCATCATATGAGCGTAAGAAGGTCGCACGAATCTGAATGTCTTCAACTGTACCTTCCAAACCTTCGACGATGATATCATCACCAATACGGAACGGTTCGCCAAGTAAGATCAAAATCCCTGACAATAAGTTTTGGAAAATATCTTTAAATGCAAAACCGATGGCGACGGAGCCAATACCGAGTGCACCGATCAACTGACCTGGTGAAAAACCAGGAATGATGATCACCAATGCAACCAAAAAGCCGAGAGAAATAATCACCACACTACCGACACGGTTCAATACCATGACAAGATTTTGACGCGTATTAGCGCGTTTTAATAATGCTTTACGAATAAAATATTTGAATAGACGTGTAAGCAATAAGAAAATACAGAAAACAACAAGCCCGATAATGATATACGGCACACGCTCCCAAAAGGCAGTGATGAACTTATTCACGATGGCATAGCTATCACTATATTTTTGCGATTCCTCAATGACTTTGGCAGTGGTACGCTGACCTGCCTCGAGCAACATATTGCCCGATTGTTTTGCGGTATCGACCGCAGAAGATTCATTACTCACAGCGCTTTTCCAAATAAAATAAAAACAGTGTGCCTGAGCACTTGAAAAGATTCAGTTTATGAAATGTGAATTTTAGAAACATATTATGAAGTGGTCATTTATTATCGTTACGCATCATCTAAAAAATGTTCCACGTGAAACATCAACAATGATGGTCATATGATCATTTACAGAACGCGCACGATCCGTTCATGATTGCAGATCGGCTTAACAAAATCCAACTGGTGAAGCACAGCAACGCAGGGCATTATTTTAAACGGTATAAAAATGACAGAATTCTTTGGAGAAATAACATGTTGAAATCAGAATTTGCGAAAACCTTTGCCATGCTTGCTACAGGATTAAGCTGTGTACTGATGGCGCAAAATACACTTGCGGATGCGCCTGAGCATCGCATTATCAATCTACAAGCGGAAGCAACCCGTGAGGTGGCGAATGATGAAATGCAAGCCACACTCTATACTGAGCTGAATGAAAAAGATGCAGCCACGCTTGCCAATAAGATCAATAGTATCGTCAATCAAGCGATGAATACTGCCAAAAGCTATCCAAAAGTTGTGATCAAAACAGGTGGTCAAAACACCTATCCTGTGTACAACGACAAACAACAATTGATCAATTGGCGTGGTCGTGCGGAAGTGATCTTGAATAGCCAAGACTTTAAGCAAACCAGTGAATTGATTGCAAAATTGCAAGAAAACATGCAACTCGGCAATATCAATTTTGAAGTGTCTGATGAACAGCGTAATCAAGTCGAAAGTGAGCTGTATATCGAAGCGTCAAAAGCATTCCAACAACGTGCCAAGCTTTTACTTGCACCGTGGGGAGCATCGAATTATGAGTTAGTGAATCTACAACTCAATGCCAATGCAAACCGTCCAATGCCGATCTATGCGGCACGTGGTTCGTCATTTAAAGCAGACAGCATTGAAAGTCAAAATGTTGAAGCAGGGAATAGTGAAATTACCGTGATTGCAAATGGGAGCATTCAGTTGAAATAAGCAATTTGATAGCTGAAAAATACTCGCAGAAGCGAGTATTTTTTTACATTGAATTTGTGCGGTTGCTTTGTTGATGCAAAGACTTATTGATCTAACACATCAAGAATAACTTGCGTGACATCTTGAGACAGATCACGATCGTTAAATATTTCATAAGCAGTGATGGTGACATCAGTATTCGATGGTAGGAGCTTTTGTTCTTCTTCGATGAGATGTTCGATTGGTAAAATAGTCTGTTTAATCGCAAACAAATCAATATCTTCAAAAGGAATCTCTTCATCATCAAGGATCAGCGCGTCTTGCGTCAAATACGGTCGGATGATCGTCGGAATGATGGACTGAATATCAGTGATGTCAAATACGCAAATGTCACGCTCTTCATCGTTCTTTCCTAAGTTTTCTTTGGCTTCAATGATGAGATGATAGTAGGGCATGAGACGATCCTCAGTAAAAATTCACATCGGGTGGATTTCATTTTACTATGCGCAAAAAATCGCCATCACGCAAGCTTTTTACATGCTTATTTACATGATGACGAAGCATTGATACCTAACTTTAAAACGTCGTATTCAAACAATTTAAATTTTAAAAGACACTTTAAAACCCTGATGCATGACCTTCGCTTGGATATTTAAACTGATATTTCAAATCCAGTTGCCACGTTTGATTTGCACCCAGTGGCTGTTGCCATTGGTATATATTCTTTTGTCCTTGCCATTCTGTTGCTGTCGGTGCATGGCTAAATTGATGTTCAACTTTGAGCGCATCATTTTGGCTCTGAGGTACACTTTCAAAGACGATCAGATCTATCGCTTGCGTATGGCGGTTTTGAATTTGATATTGTTTTGATAAGACTTCTACAGTGTGTTTGCTAAATGCGCCTGTTTGATCTTGATCACGTTGTTCATTTAAGACTTTGACCAAGACTTGCTCATCTTCACCAAAGTTAAAATGCATTTGCTCCGCACTCGGATTTTGCCACTGACGTTGACCGATATAGTCGCCATCACGATAGAGTTTGATTTCACCACTTGGCCAGTCACCTGTGACACGTGGAATCTCGGCACTCAAAAAGGCGCGTTGTTGTTGCTGTGGAATCACCCATGTGCTGAGTTTTGCGGCATAAGATTGTTGATCAAGGGGTAGTGAAATTTGCTGTTTACTACTTGGGATTGATGCCCGTGTGGTGGTGGTAAATTGGGTGCTATAGGTTTGTTGCACTTGTTCAAACTGAGGAAAACGAGGTTCTTCTAAACGCTTGGCACCCATCGCATCTGCACTCGATCTTGCGTGTAATGCGGCAACTTCCATCGCAACAGGCGCAGGTTCGTACGTAGGTTCATTACGTGGTTCGTAATAGTTTACCCACCACGGATTGGGTTGGATTTGTTCAATCCGACCTTGTGGTGTATTGGTCGATAGTGTCAATTTTACATTGTCCCAATCTTCACCTGTTTTTTGCGCAATCGTCGCCATACGAGTAAGCGTGACTTGTTTCGTCACACTATTCAGCTCGGCTTTGTAGCTTGGTCGCCACGTCGCATAAGGCACTTGATAGGCGATTTGAATCGTGCCCGAAGACGGTGCATTGACGTGAAGCTGTAGCGTGCGCTGATTAAAACGATGATCACCAATCTGGTTTAAATCTTGATTTAACTCTTGTAGGCGTTGTTCAAGTTCTTTTTTCTCTTGGCTCGCTGTGGAAATGGTGAGGTAAGCATCATAGGCTTGCTGACGTACCGTCAACGCATTGCCTTGTTTAATATTGCCTAAAAAGGTGTTTTGTAATTCGGCAGCTTGGATTTTTGCATTCAGTTTGGCGATGTCGCTTTCTAATTGTTTGATTTCATTTTTAAGTGCAGAAGATTCACGTCCTGCAGGTTTATCCAATGCACTATCGACACTGGTCACTGCGCCGATATCGACATTTTGCCCTTGTACTTTGATCGCAGATACATCGAAATTGGCAGGCAATCCCTCCAATTCGACCAAACGCTCACCCGCACGCACAGGAATATTACGCTCGACCAATGCACCATTGGGATAAACCGTGACATGTTGAATCGGTGCATCTTTCAATGCCAAAGCCCAGCTTTGCTGTGCAAATGCACCGATGATGCAGATGCTTAAAACTGAATATTTCATGGTCATGCCGTCCTCAAATTTATTATGCGAATACCAATGTTGTTAAAATGATTAAATCAATAAAATATAGTAACTCTACGCATTTTGACTGCGAAATACAAAATAAACACACCCCAATAAGCACAATCCTGCCCAGAGATAATCCATTTTGAAGGGTTGTTTAAACAGGTAAATCATGAAGGGTACAAACACGATCAAGGTCATGACTTCTTGGCTGATTTTCATCTGACCCAGTGACCAACCCTGTGCATCGAGCCAACGTGTTGCAGGAATCATAAAGCTATATTCAAGTAGCGCAATCGCCCAACCGAATAGGATCGCTTGCCAAATGGGTGCATCGTGTAAAAATTTGAGATGACCGTACCATGCCAACGTCATAAAACAATTGGAAATGACTAAAAATACAAAAGCCCAAGCTGTAATTGACATTTAAAACTGCTCTGAAATTTTTTCATAGTGTATGTCGAAATATCACCTCATCACTATAAAAAGTCGTTAAATCATCATCATTTTTATCCAGTAAACACAGACATTGATCTGACAATAAAAAGCACTATCTTTTCCCGATGAGCCTTGCTATCTTGCTAGGCGAATTAAAAACAATGCGTCGCAACCGTTTGCAACGTATAGCGATCGCAAGAGAGAAGAGAGTAGTACAGATGCATCTGCATATTTTGGGTATTTGTGGCACATTCATGGGTTCATTGGCATTATTGGCACGTGAGTTAGGACATACGGTGACGGGTAGTGATCAAAACGTCTATCCACCAATGTCTACCCAACTCGAAAATGCAGGCATCGCATTGATGCAAGGCTACGATCGGAGTCATCTACAGCCACATCCCGATTTAGTCATCGTCGGCAATGCCATGAAGCGTGGGATTGATGCGGTGGAGTATATGCTTGATGAAGGGCTTGCTTATACCTCAGGACCTCAGTTCTTAGCTGACCATGTACTCAAAGATAAACACGTACTTGGTGTTGCAGGGACTCATGGTAAAACCACGACGACGACCATGCTTGCTTGGGTATTGGATCAAGCAGGACTCAATCCAGGTTTCCTCATCGGTGGTGTACCACTCGGTTTTAGTGAAAGTGCTCGATTGGGTGACAAATATTTCGTGGTTGAAGCCGATGAATATGATTCTGCATTCTTCGATAAGCGTTCTAAGTTTGTACATTATCATCCACGCACAGCGATTCTCAATAATCTTGAATTTGACCATGCTGATATTTTTGATGATTTGGCAGCGATTCAAAAACAATTTCATCATTTAGTACGTACCATTCCAAGCACAGGTCGCATCATTGCACCCATCACTGAAACCCATATTGACGAAGTCTTAGAAATGGGCTGTTGGACGCCTGTGACACGTACAGGTTTTGCGGTCGAAGATCAAGTTGAACTCTCCGCAGAGCTGATCTCAGCCGATGGTAGTCACTTCAAAGTGTTGCATTTCGGCATTGAAAAAGGCGAAGTGCAATGGACGATGACAGGTCAACACAGCGTCGCCAATGCACTGGCAACCATTGCGGCAGCGGAGCATGTTGGGGTGAGTATTCACCAAGCCTGTGAAGCTTTATCGAACTTCGGTGGCGTGAAACGTCGCATGGAGTTACTCGATACCATCAACGGTATTGAGGTTTATGACGACTTTGCCCACCACCCAACAGCGATCGAAACTACGCTGGACGGTGCACGCAAACGTCTCGGCGAACGTCGTCTATGGGCGATCATCGAGCCACGCTCGAACACCATGCGGATGGGTAGCCACAAAGCAGGACTTGCACACTCGGCACGTGTTGCTGATGAGGTGATTTGGTATCAACCAGAAGGTTTGGATTGGGATTTACAACCTGTGGTCGAAGCTTCAAGTAACTCAGCGCAGGTCAGTCAATCGCTCGATCAAATCATTGAACGTGTAAAAAATGAAGCGCATTCAGGCGATGCAGTGGTGATCATGTCCAATGGTGGTTTTGGTGGATTGCATCAAAAGTTGATTCAAGCTTTAAAAGTCTGAGTTCACAGGTGAATCATTTGTAAACTTTTGCAATACTTTTTGAAAAAAATACACAGTAAGCACGATCAAAGCGCTAGACTTTGGTCGGGTAAAATTTTAAAAAACGTCAAAGCTTAATTTTTACAAAACCAAGTTAAATCAATAGTTTGAAACAAATTCTATCATTATTATTTTTTACAGAAGATTGGCAGTTTTAGACCAAAGCATGATTGTTCAGCTATGCAAAGCAAGTTTTACTAAGTTCAGAATAAACATCATTTGATGTATTGTGATATTTGTCATGCTCCCGATCATGAATACGACTCATGCAAGAAGTCAAGCAACCTCGCATTTGACAACATGTATGGCGAAGCGTGAAACAACATACAAATAGAACAACACATCAACGGACATAGCAAGCGAAGGGAAAGCCAAATGAATGAACTCTATCCAGTGCCAGAGCAATTTGCCACAACTGCACGTACCAATCTCGAAGAATATGAAGCACGTTATCAGCAGTCGATCGACGATCCTGAAGGCTTTTGGGCGGAGCAGGCAAAAATCATTGACTGGATTAAACCTTTTACCAAAGTTAAAGACACCAATTTTGACCGAGATAATTTTAAAATTGAATGGTTTGCAGATGGTGAGTTGAATGTTGCTGCCAACTGTCTTGATCGTCATCTTAAAGAACATCCACATAAGCCTGCGATCATTTGGGAAGGTGACCATCCATCACGTCATAAGATCGTATCGTTTAAAGAATTGCATGATGAAGTCTGTCGTTTTGCCAATGTCTTGAAAAAACGTGGGATTGGTAAGGGCGACCGTGTAGTGCTGTATATGCCAATGGTGACAGAAGCTGCTGTAGCGATGCTTGCCTGCGCACGTATTGGTGCGGTGCATTGTGTAGTATTCGGTGGCTTCTCACCTGATTCATTAGCGAGTCGTATTGAAGATTCACAAGCAAAATTGGTCATTACAGCAGACTCAGGCTTACGTGGTGGCAAGCTATTACCACTGAAAGAAAATGTCGATGCGGCACTTGAGATCGCAGGGACGGAAAGCGTAGAAAATGTCATCGTGGTCTATCGCAATGCCAACCCAATCGACATGAAAGAAGGGCGTGACCTGTGGTATCACCTTGAAATCATGGAAGTCAATGCAGACTGTCCACCTGAGCCGATGAAAGCGGAAGATCCGTTATTTATTCTCTATACTTCAGGCTCAACTGGTAAACCAAAAGGCGTATTGCATACCACAGGTGGCTATCTTGTCTATGCGACCAGTACCTTCAAAGAAGTCTTCGATGTGAAGCAAGATGATGTGTATTGGTGTACCGCAGATATTGGCTGGATTACAGGACATTCTTACTTGATCTATGGACCACTTGCCAATGGGACAACCACGGTGATGTTCGAAGGTGTGCCACAATATCCATCGTGGGCACGTATCGGCCATGTGGTCGATAAACACAAAGTGTCGATACTCTACACCGCACCAACGGCGATCCGTGCCATGATGCGTGAGGGTGATGCTTATGTGCGTGAAAGTAATCGCAGTAGCTTACGTCTGCTTGGGTCAGTCGGTGAGCCGATCAACCCCGAAGCGTGGAATTGGTACTATGAGGTGGTCGGTGAAGGACGTTGCCCGATCGTCGATACATGGTGGCAGACAGAAACAGGCGGAATTCTGATTGCACCATTACCAGGTGCGATTGACTTGAAGCCAGGTTCAGCGACCAAGCCATTCTTCGGAGTTAAACCGGCACTGGTCGATGGTGAAGGTCAAGTAATTGAAGGTGCGGCAGAAGGTAATCTCGTCATTCAAGACTCATGGCCGGGTCAGATGCGTGATATTTGGGGTGATCATGAACGCTTCCTCGAAGCTTATTTCTCTACATTCCCAGGGAACTATTTCACAGGTGACGGCTCACGTCGTGACGAAGATGGCTACTATTGGATCACAGGGCGTGTTGATGACGTGCTCAATGTATCGGGGCATCGTCTAGGCACAGCAGAGATCGAAAGTGCGTTGGTACTGCATGAAGCGGTCGCTGAGGCGGCTGTGGTCGGTATGCCACATGAGATCAAAGGACAAGGTATCTGTACGTTCGTCACATTACAAGCAGGTGTCGATGAAAGTGAAGAACTCCGCAAAGAGCTGGTCCAGTGGGTGCGTAAAGTGATGGGGCCTGTAGCCAGTCCTGATGCGCTACACTGGGCACCGTCACTACCAAAAACACGTTCAGGTAAGATCATGCGTCGTATCTTGCGTAAGATCGTTGCCAATGAACAAGACAGTATCGGTGATACTTCGACATTGGCAGAACCGCAGGTGGTGGAGCAATTGATCATTACGGTACATGGTCAGAAATAAACGCTAATCCTTAAAATGACAGATCTTCAAAAATCCAGCTTGTGAAATCAGGCTGGATTTTTTAATATATAGTCTAATCCAAATAAAACCGATACAATATTTATAACAATCTTAATTAATGAAATAAACAATGACTTATTCAATAGACTATCGCAAACAGGTACTT
>LULM01000007.1_pt1 | contig 57587 bp, 47 predicted proteins | sample 728151 | NCBI WGS metagenome assembly LULM01 (sample SAMN03860289, study PRJNA289734) | marine metagenome | biome: seawater column; feature: ocean; material: water; isolation source: Red Sea water column Station 149 - depth 200m | place: Saudi Arabia: Red Sea | collected 2011-10-15 | depth 200 m
AAAACTCTAGTAGCTTCCTTTGAGTTTTTTTACTTAATTTACATCGTGTTATCTTCATAAATGTAGATTATCATAGTGCTAATCTACTACAGCCCCAAAGAAAATTTATGCTAAAATCTTGGTATCAGTGGAGGTCCTATTATGCACATCTAAATAAAGCAAATCGACATTTTAATCCTAAAAAATTGATGTAGATACAAAGAGTAACCAGAGCTTATTGAACGATTTGAAAGCACCTAAAGGTTGTCCAAAAGCAACTGAAGCCGGTATCAAATATCCTTGATCTAAAACGACAATCAACAATAATCTTATTCTATCACTCCAAACAACGTCTCCAATGCTTTCCCCGCATGTGCCTGTTTCATAAAGCCTTCACCTACCAAGAAGCGATCCACCGCATGATCTCGCATATAGTGCACATGCTCAGGCGTGCTGATACCGCTTTCAGTGATGATTGACCGACCATTCGCCATATCTTTTAAGCGTACCGTGGTCGCCAAATCCACCTCAAACGTCTTGAGATTTCGATTATTGACACCGAGTAGACACTGCTCAGGAAGTTTGAGCGCACGTTCCATTTCCGCTTCGTCATGCACTTCCACCAATACATCCATGCCCTGCTCAAAAGCTAAACTGGATAATTCATTGAGCTGTGCATCACTCAAACACGCCACGATCAACAAGATACAATCCGCATGCAATGCACGACTTTCTACAATGTGATACGGTTCGACCATGAAGTCTTTACGCAATGCAGGCAAAGCACAGGCTTCCCGAGCAATACGCAAATAATCATGATGTCCTTGGAAAAAATCTACATCCGTCAATACAGATAGACACGCCGCCCCTGCTTGCTCATATTCTTTGGCGATTTGCGCAGGTTGAAAGTCTGCACGAATCACGCCTTTTGACGGCGAGGCTTTTTTTACTTCAGCGATGATCGCAGGTGATTTTTGATTTAGTGCATTGGCAAAGCCACGAGTAGGCGTTGCTTGCTGTGCCAATTCTTCTAGATCGGCAAAGCTATATTGCTTTTTCTTTTCAGAAATTTCTTCAAACTTGCGTGCAACGATTTTGCCCAAGATTGTATTTTGAATATCTGCGTGCATGACCTGACCTTATTCTGAGTTTGAAGATTGTTGCTGTTTAAGATTTTGCGTAAATTCAGCAACGATGCTCATTTTCTCTAAGGCTTGACCGCCATAGATAATGTCTTGCGCCAAATCAACAGCTTGCTTCATGTCTTTACATAAGCCTGATACATAGAGTCCTGCTGCCGCATTCAGCGTGATCATATCTGCGGCTTTCACACCAATGTCCGATTTATTTTTACCCAGTGCATCTTTGATCAGTTTTAGACTTTCAGCCGAATCTGCGACAGACAAACCCGCGAGCGTTTGTGAAGTGATGCCAAAGTCTTCAGGCTTGATCGTCCACTCTGTGATTTCACCATTTTTCAGCTCGGCAACAGCGGTTTCCGCAGCAAGGCTGATTTCGTCCAAACCATCTTTGGAATGCACCACCATCACATGCTCAGCGCCAAGTTGTTTTAGCACTTCAGCCATCGGTACGCAGAGCTCATCAGAAAACACACCGATGACGAAACGCTTCACACCCGCAGGGTTGGTGAGTGGTCCAAGTAGGTTAAAAAAGCTCCGAATACCCAACTCACGACGAGGCGCTGCGGCATATTTCATCGCTTGGTGATGATTGGGTGCAAATAGGAATCCAACGCCCATCTCACGAATAACACGTTCGATCTGCGCCATATCGAGATCAAGGCGAATGCCTGCTTGCTCAAGCACATCCGATGAACCCGATTTACTCGATACGCCACGACCACCATGCTTAGCAATGGTTGCCCCTGCCGCAGAGATGACGAAGCTCGATGCGGTAGACACATTAAATAGGTTTTGTCCGTCGCCACCTGTACCGACGATATCAACCAAATACTCGATATCACTCACGTCAATTTTGATAGCGAACTCCCGCATGATGCGAGCCGCAGCGGTGATTTCATCAATGCTTTCACCTTTTAGGCGCAAACCCATCATCAACGCACCGATCTGCGCATCGGTCGCCTCGCCTTGCATAATACTGCGCATCACATCTTCCATCTGCGCTTGGGTGAGATGGATATTTTTAGTAATGTGATTGAGTGCTTGTTGGATATTCATTTATTTATAAATCTCTAAAAAATTCTGAAACACTTGATGCCCATGTTGGCTCAAAATCGACTCAGGGTGGAACTGCACCCCTTCAATCGGCAAGGTTTTATGTTTTACGCCCATAATTTCTTCAATCGAACCATCAGCTTCTTGCGTCCAGCAGGTCACATCAAAACAATCGGGAATCGTTGTCTGCTCAATCACCAAAGAGTGGTAACGTGTCGCAGAAAATGGCGACGGCAGATTGCTAAAAATCCCTTGATCAGAATGATACATATTGGACAGACGGCCGTGCATAACGGTCTTGGCACGGATAATTTTGCCACCAAATGCCTGACCAATCGCCTGATGTCCAAGACATACGCCAAGTAATGGGATTTTCCCTGCAAAGTGCTGAATTGCTGGCACAGAAATCCCTGCCTCAGTCGGTGAACAAGGTCCTGGTCCAATCACCAGATATTTTGGTTGCCAACGCTCGATGTCTTCTAAAGTCACTTGATCATTGCGAACGACTTTTACCTCTTGTGCCAACTCACCAAAGTATTGCACGATGTTATAAGTAAAAGAGTCATAATTATCAATCATAAGAAGCATAGCGTACGCACCTGTAAGCAAAGAGATTGAATGCAAATTACATTAAAAAATTTATGGTTTAACTGCTTTTTCAACAGCATGTTATCTTTGAAAAAGCGTAGGCTACTTTAGCAGAATTTTTAAGACTTGTGCGGATTGCATCATTGGAAATTAAAATGTGAAATTTCATCTTTCAAAGGTACCAATAAAAAAGACCACCGTAGTGATCTTTCATTTTCAAAAAACAACCCGCTTATTTCATATAAGCGCCGTCATTTTGCGTATGGTCGGTTTTATCAATCACACGAGCAAGCTCAGGGATGTGCGATTGCAATGTGGTTTCTACGCCTTGCTTTAAGGTAAGGTCGATCGCTGAACAACCCTGACAACCACCACCAAACTGCAATACCGCTGTTAAGCCGTGCTCTTTATCTTCATACACTTCGAGCAAATTACAATTACCACCATGACTTGCAAGCCCTGGGTTAATTTCCGCTTGCAGGACATAGGCAATACGCTCTTCAATCGACGCATCAGGTCCAACGCGTGGGACTTTTGAGTTTGGTGCTTTAAAGGTTAATTGACCACCAAAACGATCTTTGTTGTAGTCGATCACAGCATCTTTTAAATATGGAATAGACGGTGTGTCGATAAATGCAGGAAAATCAGGATAATCTTGCTTGTAATCTGTTGGCACCACATCTTCGGGCGCACTATATGCCATACAGCATTCTGCACGTGCAGTTCCTGGGCTTTCAACAAAGATACGCACACCAATCCCGGGAGTATTTTGCTTCGCCAATAAATCTTTCAAATATTCCTGTGCCGTTGGTGTAATGATCATATTTGGAATTTGATCGGCATCAGTTGAATTTGTGGCTTGGTTAGACATACATCTTACTCCTAAAATTACTGCGTATATAATACAACATTTCGCATTTAAAGTTGAGTAAAACAGTCAGATTTAGGCGTGTGAATTAAACGATGGTCGTGATAGGGAATGCCTGTTACCCACAATTTAGCTTGTCCTAAAAGCTTGAATGTGAATTTTGAACATAAAAAAACGCATCTTGATGATGCGCTTTTAAGGGTTCGGCGTATTTATTTCGATGATTTATATTCAATCACATAATGTCGCCAATGATCACGGAGTTGCGGTGTCAGCTCCAATGATTGCTCATCAAAGACTAAACCACCAATATCACGTGCCATCAAACCTGCAAGACTCACCATCATGTCAAAGCCTTGTACCGCATGGCTATTTGGCAGGGCTAAGAAGAATGCCAAACCTTTGACTTCTTCACTTGGTAAAGTTTCAAGATCAAATCCTGTTGGCGCACCGTCGTCATTGATACGAAGTACACTAAACATCAGTGGACTCACCGTTTCAGGATTTTCATAGCGATGGAAACACGACATCTCACCGAAACGTAAGCCGTATTTTAATAATGTTTTCAGCGTACGATCACCTGACAAGGCACGTGTCGGATTTGGATAAAGATACAGTGCGATGAGTTGCTCTGCTTTTGCGAGTGCACTTTCTTCATCATTGCGATATTGCTCGCTCAAGTGTGCATCGAGCACATCACTTTCGCCCTGCCATTCTTCGATTTTTACTGTTTCTAATGGATTATCTGATGCTGTATCTGCATCCGTATTTTCATCAACTAGATCATTTTCAGTATCTTGAGTTTTCTGCGTTTCGACAGCTTGATCGCTATCCAATTGCTCAATAAAGCGTTCAATTTCATCCGCTTTATCAGGTGCTAAAGATGGATTTGTTGTAACGATTTCATCTTTCGCTTCTATTTGAACTGTTTCAATTTCTACAGATTTGTTTACATTTGATTCATTTTCCACATCATCAGGATCAGCAGAGAATAAATCTTGTTGGGTATTGGCACGAGCTGTACTCGATGGTGAAGCTGTTTCCGTTTGTGATTTTTCACCATCCAACTCAAAACCATCTGCTTCTACTACTTGATTGCTCTGCGATAAGTTTTCAGTATTTTCTGCATCGAAGACTTGTTCAAGGCTTTGCTTACGTTCTGCATGGTTTAATGATTGTGTATGATCAACATTCGTTTGAGCATTTCGAAGATGACGCGGCGTCACAGGCTGTTGGCTCTGCGCCTCAATCAACACTTCTGATGGTGTGTCATCTGCTTGCACTTTGGGCTTTTTCAGAATTAAACTTAATCCGATCACCACCATCAACACAGCCACGATGATACCAACGATTTCCCAAAGTTGATCCATACTTTACTCCGTCATTCCGTATGCTTCTGCCTGTGCAAGGCTCACCGCCACAAGTTTTGAGCTCCCTGCCTCAGGCATGGTCACTCCCAAAAGGTCTGTTGCCATTGTCATGGCGAGTTTATTATGTGTAATGTAAATGAATTGCACTTGTTGTGATAGTTCTTTTACCAAATTACAAAAACGATTTACATTGGCATCGTCTAGCGGCGCATCAACTTCATCCAAGACGCAAAATGGCGCAGGATTCAAGCGGAAGATCGCAAAGACCAAAGCCAGTGCCGTCAAAGCTTTCTCACCACCTGAAAGCAATGCCAACGTACTATTTCTTTTCCCAGGTGGTCGTGCCATCAAACGCACACCGGACTGCCAATCATCTTCTAGACTCAAGCTCGCCTCACCACCTGTAAAGACTTTTGGAAATAGATCTTGTAGCTCCCGGTTGATCTGATCAAATGTCTTCATAAACAATTGCTTGGTTTCTTGATCAATACTTTGCATCGCATCTTGTAGTTGCGCTACGGTTTGCTCCAAATCTTGAATTTGATGATCGAGCTCATCGAAGCGTGCTTGTTTTTCTTGCAGTTCTTCAAAGGCAACCAGATTGACTGCGCCCATTTTTTGTAATTGTTGTTCAAGCTGTTCCAATTGTGCCTTGACTTGGGAAATTTGCACAGTTTCCTGCAACTCTGACCTATCTATAGCCTGTGCACCAAGCTCTTCCAGTTGTGACTTGGCATGATGCTGTTCAGTTTTATGTTGTTGCCATTGCAAGCGTGTGTTTTCTAGTTGATCACGGAGGGCTTGATCGTCTTGCTGTTGTTGCTGACGCAGATCGCTCAGTTGCTGTTGTTCAGTCTGTAGGGTTGCAATCCCTTGTTGCCATGTCTGCCATGCTTTTTCGGATTGGTCTGCTTCCGCTTGTGCTGTGGCAACATTGGATTGATATTTTTCTAAACCTGTTTGCAGGCGTGTGATTTGCTGTCTTGCACCCAGTTGTTGTTCATCGAGCTGTGCCATACGTTCTTGATGAAAATCTTGGTCTTTATCCATCAATGCCAGTTTCGACTGTAACTGTTGAATGCTTTGCGTGGTGTCCTGCAGTTGTTTTTGATCGGCAGTGAACTGCGCTTGTAAGCTGTGTAATTGTTGTTGATGCGTTGTCGCCAGCTCTTGCCCTGTATCAACTAGCGGTTGAATATCGTTAATTTTTAACTCAAGTGCCACTTTGTCATATTGAATCTGCTCAAGCTCTGTTTCATCGTCTTGCAATTGGAGTTGTAAGAGGTGCAACTGCTCTTGATATTGCACGGTATTTTGCGCTTGATGTTCGATTTTGGCTTGTAGCTTGGTTTGTGTGGTGAGTAATTGTTGTTGTGTGTTTTGCCAAGATTTGAGTTGTTGCTGACGCTCAAGTTGCGTAGTTTGAAGATTTTTTAATTCGAGAATGGCTTGATCGAGTTGCTGTTGAATCGGTTCGATCTGCTGTTGATTGTCCTGAAATTGCGTCTGTAAACCTTGCAAATGTTGATGATAGTGCAATAGCCCTGCTTGATCTTGATTATCCAAATTCAGATTGATCCACCAATCCTGCGCAAGCCAATACCCATCTTCGGTGATGATACTAGCATGTGATGGTAAACGGTTTAAATTTTCCTGTGCATCGGTCAAGGTTTTTGCAATATAAATCCCTTGCCACAGTGGATGAGTCGTTGAAGAAATCCATGTACTAATCGGTTCTAAACCGTCAATACTTTTAAAATCATTTAAATCTTTGCTCAAAATAAGCTGACGTTGTCCTTGATATGACCAATCTAAATCATCCACCACATTGGCTTGTAACCATTTCGCCAAGACTTTTTCGATCAGTTCACTGTGTTGTTTGCCTTGTTCAGTGAGTTGTAATTGGCTAAGTAATGAATGTTCTGCAGAATGCGGAGTATTTTGATTCAGTCCATTCAGCAACTTTTCAGTTTGTCGAATATCAGCTTCGAGATTTTTATGTAGCAATTTGACATGCTGCTGCTGTTGTTCCAGTTGATTCTTTTGCTGTTGCAACTGTTCAAGCTGATCTTGTTGTTCGCTGTGCTTTTGCTGTTCGTCGTCAATCTTAATCTGTACACTTGCCAATTCGATCTGTACATCATCGAGTTCAAGTTGAATCTCTTCATCTTGTGCTAAGTCCAATTGACTTTGCAAATGTTGCGCTTGCTGTTCGGCACGTTGACGATTTTTCTGCACTTGCTCATATTGATAGTGCAATTGATTACGCTGTTGTTGCAGATGATTTAACGATTGTTTGAGTTGATTGAATTCTTCACCATGTTGCGTCATGCGCACTTGCAATGCCGATAAATCAAAATGGCTGTCTTCGCTCAACTGCTGATATTCAGCCAATGCATCTTGCGCATTCGCCAATTGCGTTTGTAGATTTTCACGCTCAGATTGTTGTTGATCGTATTGCAGTAAGGCACTTTGCTGTTGTGATTCAGCTTTACTGATATTGTGCTGTAATCGCTCGATATGCTGTTGATCTTGCTCAAGTTGCCAACGGCTTTGTTGTAGTTTTTCTTTGGCAGATTGCCATGCTTTTTGCAGTTGTTCTGACTGTGGGAGTTGCTGTTGCAGTTTTTGTTGCAGTAAATGCGCTTCGATTTCCGTCTGTTCTAAGGCTTTGTGCTGTGTTTGATAGTTTTGATTTAATTCAGCAAGTTGCTGTGCCAATTTTGCAACCAATTCACCGTGTTGATGAAATTGGCTTGACCACAGTTGTACTTTCAGTTGATGTGCATCGGTTTTTAATTTTTGATACTTTTCTGCTTGTTCAGCCTGACGATTCAATGTCCTGATTTGTGATTTTAATTCTGAGGCAATATCATGCAATCGGGACAAATTATCTTGAGTATGTTCAAGATGTTGCAAGGTTTCTTTGCGACGTGCTTGGTAGCGAGAAATTCCCGCTGCTTCCTCGATAAAAACACGCATTTCTTCAGGTTTAGCATCGACCAAGCGATTAATCATGCCCTGCTCAATCACCGCATACGAGCGAGGCCCAAGCCCTGTACCGAGGAAAATATCAGTAATATCTTTACGGCGACAACGGGTGCCATTTAAGAAATATTCAGATTTACCTTCACGGTTGACTTGGCGTTTTACACTGAGCTCAGTGTATGCATTATACGCACCGCCCAATTTTCCCAAAGTATTTTCAAAACGCAGTTCGACACTTGCCACGCTATTCGGCTTACGAGATGAGCTCCCTGCAAAAATCACGTCTTGCATATTACCACCACGAAGTTGCTTGGCACTGGACTCGCCCATCACCCAGCGAATGGCATCAATGACATTGGATTTGCCACAGCCATTCGGTCCGACAATGGCGGAGCGATTATCCTTAAAGTGCAAGGTGGTACTTTCGGAGAAAGACTTAAAACCTGCCAGTTTTAGACTACTTAAACGCATAACTTAGACGTAATAGATTGCAATGCACACTCACCCAACATTAGCGACGTGACCGCCGTGCCCACGCCAACTCGACCTGTTTCATTCGTGCCAAAGATTCGAGCACGAGATTGCGTAAGTGTCGGCAAAAATCATCCATAAATAAAGTAGCTTGTTGTGCATTTCTGCGCAAAATCGCATCAATCACCAATTGAAACAGCGCATACGCCTCTTGTAGCTCACGTTTAGCACTATTCGACGTGAGGTAATACGCCCGACGAATCGACGGTAGAATACTCTGATAAATATTACTGAGATAAAAATTATCCATTTTTTGATTGTTTGCGGTGAGGAATTCAAAAATCTTCTCATAAAATCCTTCAAAGTCGCCACTGCGCACAAGGGCAGACAACTGATCAAGGAGCTTCTGCATCTCTGCTTGTTCAGCATTTTTCCACGTATCACTGATCTGCTGTACCAAATAACCCAGCACTAATAAACTGGTTTCAAATAGGTAATGGATTTGTCCGCTCGACATTTCAGAAACAATCGCACCACGACGTGGGAAAATCTCAATCAGATAGGTGCGTTGTAATAATAGCAATGCCTCTCGCACCGAGCCTCGACTGACATCAAGCTCAGTAGCAATACGCACTTCCTGAATACGCTCGCCCTCGACCAACTCGCCAAGGATGATCTGCTCAGCAATATGTTTTGCGATTTGTTCAGAAAGACCTTCCGAGGATTGACCGAGTTCCATAGCACCTCATTGATTACTTTTTTGCATTGCACTGTATCGTCATGACCTTGATATCACTAGACAAAACAATATTTTTCTCGTCCAAGATCATTCCTTAACCTTTGATGAAATTCCAATCTTCGACATTTTGCATAGGTCTGTTGACATTTCAACCATACCTTGCTTTATATTTAACCTACTCTCACATGACAATAGCACAACTTTGTCTAACAATCTTTAATGATCAAGACCGTTTATCATTTTTCCGATGACTATATTTATTGCATCCTATTCAAAATTTGCTCATCCAATACTGTAACCATTTAACATTTCTAATATTTTCCACAATCCATCTTACATTGCAGATCGAATTTAGTTATCAGTATGATAATAAAATACAATTGTACATTTCTTTTGAATCATTAGATAATCATCGTATTGAAGTACTGATCAATGAGATTTATTTGATCATTCATAGAGTGTGTTGAGCACTTTGGAAATTTTCGTTTTTCAACCTAGCCTCCCCAATGGCTAGGTTTTTTTTTGCCTATTTTTTAGAAATTTAAGTCTAAAATTTACTTGGTCAATATTTAGAAAAACCCTTTATACACAAAGAATATGCCTACTACCGAGAGCAAGCCTGCAAAACACTTTTTCAACATTGCAGGCGAGAGTTGATGTGCCACTTTCGCACCCAGTTTTGCTGTGATAAAACTCATGACACTGATGCCGATAAAAGCATAAATATGCACATAGCCCACTGCACCTTTGATTGGTTGGGTTTGCACACCAAACCAGATAAAACCGAGTGCCCCTGCGATCGCAATCGGTAAACCGCACGCTGCCGAAGTTGCAACTGCATTTTGCATCACCACACCATGACGATTGAGATAAGGTACAGTTAAACTGCCACCACCGATGCCAAAGATCGCCGATGCCACGCCAATGCCTGCACCCGCACCGACTTGTGCCACTTTTGATGGCAATTTTGAGTTTGGGTCAATCTGTACTTGCGCAGTACGAAACATACGCCATGCAACCCAAAGTGCAAATAGTCCGATGATCAATTGCAAACCATGTGTCGGCAATAAATCGGCAATCCCTGCACCGAGAAATGCACCGATGACCAAACCTGGTGCTAGATTGCGAAAGACTTGCCAGAGTACCGCACCTTTTTTATGATGAGCAGACAGCGAGCTGATCGACGTAACCATAATCGTCGCCAACGATGTACCAAGTGCCATGTGCATGACGATCGACGGGTCATAGCCTTGCTGTAAGAAAACAAGGTAAAGTATCGGCACAATAGTCAATCCACCACCCACACCGAACAAGCCCGCAGTAAAGCCTGCCGCCGCACCAATCAATAAATATATGAGTAAAGTCATGGATCGAACCTTTTGCATCGAAAGTCCAGAAATCGAGCAACACTTGCTCTACGCACTACTGGAACGACACCATGCTACGCCACAACGGATAATTTGCAAGTCTAAAACACGCTCAACCAACGATGATGTGCGAGAGCTGTATGAACAAGGTGTGCAATCGGCACTTGTAATTAGTCATCAACAAAGTCATGGTCGTGGGCAACATCAACGAGAATGGCTCTCTCCACAAGGTAATATTTTTTTGAGTGCGCTATTTACCCTTGAACGTCCTGTCGATGGACGTTTTGCTTTGGAATGTGGCTTAAATATTTTGCATACTGAAACTTTAGAAAAATTAGATAATTTACAAATTAAATGGGCAAATGATCTGTATAGCCCACAAGGCAAATGGGGCGGCATCTTGATTGAACCAATCAATGCGCACCAAGTCATTGTTGGTATTGGCATCAATGTCCTGCCTTTTGAGCAAAGCAATGATATTCAGCAAGCGACTACCAGCCTTACTGAGCTTGGTTTGACACACTCTGATCGGATTCAGTTTTTAGTAGAAGTTTATTTGGCGTTACAACAAGCCGTGCAATGGTTTAATTTCGGCAGTCAAAATCTCGCACAACGCTTTAATACTGTTGCTGCATTTAAAGATCAATGGGTCAATATCCAACGTCAACATCAAGCCGATCTGGTTGGTTATTTTCAAGGCATTCAAGATGATGGTGCAATGCTGATTCGCCAAGATGCAGACGCTACACATACAGTCTGCTATGATGGTCGCTTAATGATTCCTTAAATACCTGCTGAAACACATGAATCAACTTTGGCTCGACTTGGGTAATACGCGTTTAAAATATTGGCTTTGTGATGCACAAGGTCAGGTCATTGAACATGCAGCGGAATTGCATCTACAATCCCCTGCCGATTTATTACTGGGTTTAAGCGCACATTTCCAACATAAGAATATCAGCTTAATTGGCATCTCGTCCGTACTTGATCAAGCCACCAATCAGCGTATTGAAAAGACTTTAAAACGACTCAAAGCACCAATTTATTTTGCCAAAGTGCATGCCGAATATGCAGGCTTAATTACGGGTTATGATGTGCCAAATCAGCTCGGTATCGACCGTTGGTTACAAGTCTTAGCCATGACGCAAAATAGTGGAAACTATTGCATCATCGGCTGTGGTACGGCGTTGACCATCGATTTACTTGAAGAAAAAATACATTTGGGTGGCTATATTCTGCCAAGTTTGTACTTGCAACGTGACTCCCTCACACAAGGCACCAAAGGCATTAAAATCCCTGATCAAGCCTTTGAAAGTCTTGCTGTTGGGCGTAATACCAGTGATGCGGTACATCACGGCATCTTACTTGGTTTGCTCGGCGCAATTCATCAGAGTCTAAAAACTCATCCTGATTTTCAGTTGATTTTAACAGGTGGCGATGCACCATTTTTTGCTAAACATTTGAGCCAATATCAACCGATCGTTGAGTCAGATTTATTGTTAAAAGGTTTACAGCATTATGTATTTTATCAGATCGATCAAGACATTTTTTGAGTATTTTCATCTTGATAAATCGAATGATGAACAAAAGTTAAGCCATCTTGTTTGCAAAATACATGATATTGAAATTTTGAAGTGTCCTGTTGTTTAAAATCTTTGATGAAATTTGCAATATTCACTTTATTTTGATCAAGAAACTCTTGTTTGACTTTAAAAGAAACCATCACTGAAATTATTCTAATTTACGCCTTGAAATTCACATTATTCTTTAATCCAATTTAGCATAGATAGGTGTTAGCGCACATCACAACAGTTGTTCGATTATACGACATTATATTTACCTAAATAAAAAACCGCTCTAAGTGTCCTCAAAGCGGCTTTATCATTCAAAATAAAATCAGAAAAGATTATTTCTTATCTTGATCCGAGCCACCAAAGAGTGGTCCCATGCCACCACCTGAGCCACCCATATTTCCGCCCATTTTGCCTTGCATGGTTTGGATGCCTCGCATCATCTTGCCAATACCCGATGGCGAAGAGAATTTCTTCATCATTTTCGCCATTTGCGAGTGTTGTTTGAGCAGACGGTTGATGTCTTGCACTTCCATACCACAGCCTGCTGCGATACGCTTTTTACGACTTGGATTGATAATGTCAGGATTGCGACGCTCTTTCACCGTCATCGACTGGATGATCGCTTGCATTTTTTTGACTTGCTTTTCAGGTTGTGCTTGCTCAACAGCTTGCTGAATGCCTGAACCGCTCATACCAGGGAGCTTGTCCAAGAAGCCCATCATTCCGCCCATTTTGTGCATTTGCTCAAACTGGGTCAGCATATCTTCAAGGTTAAATGTACCGCCCTTTTGGAGCTTTTTCGCCATTTTTTCGGCTTTATCTTTGTCGATTTTGCGTTCCACTTCTTCGACTAAAGACAACACATCACCCATACCCAAGATACGCTGTGCAATACGCTCAGGATGGAATGGTTCTAGTGCATCGAGCTTTTCGCCCATACCTAAGAATTTGATTGGTTTGCCTGTGATGGCACGTACCGAAAGTGCCGCACCACCTCGTGCATCACCATCAGTTTTGGTCAGAATCACACCTGTCAGTGGTAAGGCATCATTAAAGGCTTTTGCAGTGTTCGCAGCATCCTGCCCTGTCATCGCATCAACGACAAATAATGTTTCCGTCGGCTTAATCGCAGCGTGAAGCTCTTTGATCTCGTCCATCATGTCATCATCGACATGCAAACGACCTGCGGTATCGACGATTAACACATCGGCGAATTTAATTTTGGCTTGTTCAATCGCACGATTGACAATGGTAATTGGGCTTTCAGAAGCTTCTGATGCAATCCAATCCACGCCAACTTCTTGCGAAACTGTTTGAAGCTGTTTGATCGCCGCAGGACGATAGACATCGGCTGATACCGTCGCGACTTTTTTCTTCTGGCGCTCTTTGAGGAAACGTGCCAATTTCGCAGCAGTTGTCGTTTTACCCGCACCTTGCAGACCTGCAAGTAGAATCACCACAGGAGGTTTGGCTGCTAAATCCAATGATTCATTGGCATCACCCATCATGCTGACGAGTTCATCATGAACGATCTTGACGAAAGCCTGTCCCGGTGAAAGCTGTTTTAAAACTTCTTGTCCTAAAGCTTGCTCTTTGACTTTGGCAATGAAGTCACGTGTCACAGGCAATGCGACATCCGCTTCAAGCAATGCCATGCGCACTTCACGCAATGTATCTTTAATATTGTCTTCTGTCAGTTGCCCTGTACCAGCAACATTTCTTAAACTCTGTGTGAGTCGGTCGGTTAATGTATCAAACATTGAAAATTCCGCTTAAACTACCCATTGAAAAAAACCTTTCCAACAGGGATAAATATGCATAAGATGCTATAGGATACTTGAGTTTGCAAAGAATTTATATCTCAATTGATGAATATTCAAGTATGGACGCATTTTGCAACTTAGTTTAAGCAGATTGACAATGAGTTGTCACTTAACTGATTGTTAATTTCTATATTGATTTAAAAATAATTTGGATAATGCATAGCGCATGTTGAGCCTACATACCATTTTCACGCTTTTAGCATTGATTGCTTATTTAACGAGCTTTCTGTATTTGCTTCATCATTTTGTTAAGCAAAGTACAGCCAATCCGTTTTTTGTCTGGTCAACTTTGTCGATCGGACTCATTTTGCACGCTTTGACCTTAAGCTTGGATATGGTGACCGCACAAGGCATCAATTATGAAGTGTTCAATCTGATCTCCTTTACCTCAGGATTGATGCTGCTTTTAAGTTTGATTTTTAGTATCTATCGACCTGTACTTATTCTCAATCTCATTTCTACACCTGTCGCAATGGTTGGTTCAATCGTTGGTAGTCTGCTCAGCACCTCAGGTCACGTGATTCGCCAGCAAGGCGTTGGCATGGATATTCATATTATCCTATCGCTTTCTGCGTATGCTGTACTGTTTATGGCGACCTTGCATGCGATCTTGATTTGGCTTCAAAACCGTGAGCTAAAACGCAAACAAAAACAACGCATTTGGGTCAATATTCTGCCGTCACTGCAAACCATGGAATCACTCCTTTTTGATTTGATTCTGATTGGTTTTATCTTACTCACCGCTGCTTTAGGTTTTGGTTTCTTTACCATTCAAGATTTCTTTGCACAACATTTGGTGCATAAAACGGTTTTTAGCATCATTTCATGGCTAATCTATGGCGGTCTATTACTCGGACATTGGCACTTTGGTTGGCGTGGTCAAAAAGCCATTCGTTTTACTCTGCTTGGTTTTGTGATTTTGGCGATTGGTTTTATTGGCAGTAAATTCGTACTTGAAATTCTATTGATGCGTAGCTAATTCACAATTGTAAACTTTGAAATTTTAACTATTTTTATGTTTTCGATAAGCACTTGGCGCCACGCCAGTCCACAGCTTAAAACTTCGAGTAAATGGACTGGTTTCGGCAAAACCTAGCTGTAGGCTAATGTCTTCGATACTCATCATCGTATTGACCAACAGCTCAATTGCCATATCTCGTTTCACTTGATTTTTAATCGCCAAAAAGCTCTGCCCTTCATCTTGCAAACGACGTTGCAATGTATACGGTGCAAGTTGCAAAATATCAGCAACCTCGGCAAGCGTTGCCATTTGATTCACTTCTTGATTCATCTCGGCGTGATCAACATGAAGTCCATCTGCATTTTGCAAACACTCAGCCACTTTCGCCGACCAACTACTATTTTGAAAATTTAAAATCAATAATTGGGTAAATGGGTCTTTGAGCAATTGTTGCAACTGCGTCAATGATTGATTGATCGGTTGGTTTAAGCAATTCCGATCAAATATCATCTGTGCGCTCGTTTGTCCAAAGCGAATCGGTGCACCATAAAACATTAAGCGATAATCCGAAGAATACGAGGGTTCAGCAAACGGAAAATCAATCGCCATGATCGGCAAAATATCGCGAGCGAGCCAACACAAAATCCGATGTATAAAGAAAAAGCCAAACTCAAAAATAAATGCATCTTCAGCTTCTGTCTGAAAACTACCAATCAATTCTGCGCAAATCTTGTCATCTTTGATCTGTAATGAAATATCAAAACCCTTACCCATCATTTGATAATACTTGGTGATGCGCTGTAGGGCTTGCATCATATCTTTGGTAGAGATCAACCAATGCATCAGCACTGCCAAACTACCTAGTGGTGAAATGGTTTGACTATGCCCAAGTAGCTCATCTCGTGTCGCAACGGTCAACTCGGTAATGAGCTGTGCATACTGACTTAAACTCACACGAGCTTGTGAGTGTAGGAGTAATGCTTTGGGGATTCGACATTGTTGTAATATCTGATCAATTTCATCTTGCGCTAAAGTCAATTTCTCCAGTGCTGTATGCACAAAATCTATGCTGATTGAAATACTATGAATGGACTGGTTTTGCATGATGCTTTATCAATTTATATTGACTATTTTATGAATTATTCATCATTCCAATTTTGTTGTAAACTATCAATTTTATTGTGATCGATTGTCATTTAATTTTAAGCATATTTTTCCCATAATAGCTTCATTAAATTTACACAATGTTATTTATGACATGCCCAGCAAGGACTATTCACATGGCTCTTCCAGAATTATTGAAAAATCGTTTGCGTTTGCCTGCGGTCGCAGCACCACTCTTTATTATTTCCAATCCTGATTTGGTGATTGCCTTGTGTAAAGCAGGCATCGTCGGTTCATTCCCTGCGCTCAATGCACGTGGTGAAGGCGAATTTGAAAAATGGTTAATCCGCATCACCGAAGAGTTAGACGCTTATAACCAAGCCAATCCTGATCAGCCTGCTGCACCGTTTGCAGTCAATCAGATTGTGCATAAATCAAATAATCGTTTAGAAGAAGATTTGGCGCTTTGCGTAAAATATAAAGTGCCTGTGGTGATCACTTCATTGGGCGCACGTGTCGAAGTGAATGAAGCGATTCACAGCTACGGCGGTATCGTATTGCATGACATCATCAATAATAAATTCGCCAAAAAAGCCATTGAAAAAGGCGCAGATGGTTTAATCGCCGTTGCAGCTGGTGCAGGCGGTCATGCAGGCACTCAGTCGCCATTTGCTTTGATTCAAGAAATTCGTCAATGGTTCGATGGCCCATTATTGCTTTCTGGCGCAATCAGTCGTGGCGACTCGATCCTTGCAGCGCAAGCAATGGGTGCAGATTTGGCGTATCTTGGTTCAACATTTATTGCAACGACAGAAGCGAATGCAGCGCAAGACTATAAGCAGTGTTTGGTCGATTCGAGTGCAGAAGATATTGTCTATAGTAACCTATTCACAGGTGTGCACGGCAACTATTTAAAACCGTCAATCATTGCCGCAGGACTTGATCCAAATGACTTGCCTGAAAGCGATCCTTCGAAAATGGACTTTGGCTCAGGTGGCAATTCAGACAAAAAAGCTTGGAAAGATATTTGGGGCTGTGGTCAAGGTATTGGCGCAATTACAGCGATCGAACCTGCCGCAAATGTTGTTGCACGTTTAAGCGGTGAATATAAAGCAGCGAAAGCACGATTGGCAGAAGCAACACAGAATTTCTAAGCGAAGCAATCTAAAAAGGGACTGATCTATTACAACGATCATCGTCCCTTTTTTAATGCTGATTTTTGAAAACTAATTTCGAAAACAGGTTTTTGAAAAACTGATTTTAAAACCTAGAAAATAAATTACCAATAATTTTCAACTGCAATATTGCCCACACCACGACGATTCATCACCAAGCCAATCGACTTTAACGCCTCTTTGGTATCCTCAACCATCTGCGGATTGCCACAGAGCATGACGTGGCTCCGATCGACATCAAATTTTAAATTGGCAACTTGCTCAAGCTCACCTGACAAAATCAATTTCGGTAATCGCTGATTCAACTTTGCAAGCGGGTCACGAGTCACGATCGGCAGGAAGGTAAAGCGAGCACCTTCTTCGGCAAACACGCTTTGAATCTCGCCAATCTGATCGACATAGGCAAGCTCTTCAGGTGTTCTCACGCTGTATGCCAATACGATGTGTTGATAATTCTTCCATGTATCAAAGTCTTGAAGCATAGAAATAAACGGTGCAAGCCCTGTCCCAGTCGCTAATAGCCACAAGTCTTGTGGCAACGGCTCTTGATAGCGTGCTAAGGTCAAAAATCCATAGGGAATTTTTTCCAAATAAATCTGATCCCCTTCTTTTAAATGTTGTAGTCGAGAGGTAAATGCACCGTCAGGGACAACGATAGAAAAGAACTCTAATGTTTCATCAAAAGGTGAAGACACCACCGAGTATGCCCGCACCACCATTTCACCATCGACATCAATTCCAATCCGAGCAAACTGCCCTGCGCTAAAACGAAAATGCGCAGGTCGAGTCATGGTAAAACTAAATAGATTACTCGCCCATCGTTTGACGGAAAGTACGGTTTCTAAAGTGAATTTATCTTCGGACATGCAAGGTTCAAGACATACTATTTATCAAGCGATCATGGTAGCATGACTGATTGAAGTTCTCACCTGTTTGTCTTGACTGTTTACTTTAACAATTTGCCTAAAAGGATCTGATTATGCGCATGACACTTCGTCAGCTTGCGGTCTTTGTCGCTGTAGCACAAGAAGGTACGGTCACCAAAGCCAGTGAAGCAGTACGTTTGACGCAAAGTGCGGCGAGTATGGCATTGTCAGATTTGGAAGATGGGCTCGGTTCACCACTGTTTGATCGTCAGGGTAAGCGTCTACAACTCAATGATCTTGGGCGTTATCTGTTACCGCAAGCTTTAGAAATTTTGGGCCGCTGTGAAGCCTTTGAACAAGCGGCAAAAGGTGAGCTACAAGGCATTGATTTACGTCTTGGTGCGACCTTAACCATTAGTGATTATCTCGTGCCTGACTTAATGGCAAACTTTTTATTACAACAGCCGAATGCACACCTGCAACTGCAAGTTGGTAATACTCGTCAGATCATCGAAGCGGTCAGTCAATTCCAACTTGATTTAGCACTCATCGAAGGTTCATGTCATTTGCCACAATTACAGTGTATTCACTGGCAAGATGATGAACTTGCCGTGTGCTGTGCGCCTAGCCATCCATTGGCACAATTGAATCGTGCATTAACCATTAAAGATTTTGACACCGTGGAATGGATACTCCGAGAAGAAGGCTCGGGTACTCGTGAAGTATTTGATCATGCGATTTTGCAAGATTTACCCAATGCCAATATCCGCCTCACCCTCGGACACAACGAAGCTATTTTAAAAATCGTGGCAGGTGGTATGGGTGTAGGGTGCGTATCCAAATTGGCAATTCAACCGTTCCAAGATAAAGGGCAATTGGTGGTTTTAGACACGCCATTTTGGGAATTGACTCGTCCGCTATTTATGCTCGTACACCGTCAGAAATACCAAGGACCAGGTTTAAAAGCTTTAATGCAGTTTTGTGAAAACCAAGCAAAAAAAGAGACTTAATGCCTCTTTAAATCACGTTAGCAACGGTTTAAATTACCATCGACTATCACTTTCGCAGGCATCGCCGTCACCATCGCCATCCATTTTGGTGCCGGGACAATTTGCCACAAACCAATCCGCTTCGGCTTTCGAGGACATCTCAGTACAATGCACACGACCATCGCATTTGAAACCGTGCAGATTACTATCCGCCTGAATATTGGCAGCAGATAGTGTTTCTTCATTTACGGACTGATTGGCTAGGTCATGACGATGTAATGATTTTTGCACAAAGTTATAGGCAAATATCCCTGCACTAATTACCGCAATCACAGTAAGTATCCACACCAATGGCGATGTTGTTTCTTCTCGCTGTGATGATCTTCTTTGTGTCTGCTTTTGCCGAGATGTTGATACTATTCTTTCAGGCTGATGCATGCTTGGCGCTTGCTGTACGTCAGGATAATCCAAGCGAGTGATATTCACCGCTTTGGTTTTATTAGCCTTTTTATCTTGAGCAACTGCATAAGTCAGTCGCTCACCAACTTGCGGTAGAACGCCTTTTGGAAAATCTTTGATGTGAAAAAAGATGTCTTGACCTTGATCATTTTGAATAAAACCAAAGCCACGCTCTTGATGATAATTTTTAATTTTCCCAGATTGAATCATGTCGTTCTCAAAAGCGCTTCACCATGCAAAAACATTGGTGAAGTGTCAAATTTCTAATTTGTTATAGCCTTTGGTGCTTTAGTCGCTTTGCACAGTGGCTGAATTGCTAACCTTTTTGCACCGAACCAAAGATCTTATCGCCCGCATCACCAAGACCGGGAATGATATAGCCTTGTTCATTCAGCCCATCATCAATCGAGGCCGTGTAAATCCGGACATCAGGATGCGCATCATGCACACGCTTGATACCTTCTGGCGCAGCTACTAAGATCATGACTCGAATGTCTTTACAGCCACTTTGCTTGAGTACATCAATTGCCGCAACGAGTGAACTGCCCGTCGCCAACATCGGATCGATAATCATGGCGATACGATTACACACATCGGGTACCAGTTTTTTATAATATGTCCGTGCTTCGAGTGTTTCCTCATCACGCTCAAGACCAAGCACACTGACTTTGGCACTTGGAATCAGATTCAATACGCCTTCAAGCATGCCAATGCCCGCACGTAGAATCGGGACAATGGTAATTTTCTTACCAACCATACGTTGCGTGGTGACTTTCCCTGCCCAGCCTTCAATCTCAAAGTCCTCCACAGGTAAATCTTTAGTCGCCTCGTAGGTCAGCAACATGGTGACTTCTTGCGCAAGCTCACGAAAGTTCTTGGTGCTAATGTCAGAGCGACGTAACAAACCCAGTTTGTGACGAATGAGTGGGTGACGAATTTCTTGAATATGCACGAATGCCTACCTTAAATGAGCTACGATCAAACAAAAGCAATCATAACATTTTGCTAAAAGGCTGTCTGTCAATCATCCTTATATTTTGAGATTAAGAAAATTATCTATATAAAGACTTGTAAAAAAATAAAAAGCTTGCCCTTAAGCAAACTTTTTATAGGTATGATGAATCAGGTTAATTTTTTTCACGTCATTCATGTAGCTGAATATTCATATTTCACGCTATACGATAATGAAAAGCCATTTGCGTTCACTGTTGCATCAATATTGCCCACAGTGCCATTAAAGGAACAAGAATTAATTTTCACAGAACCTTCAGGTAATTGCGCATTCATTTCATCTGAACCACAAAACTCAGACTCATTTGCAGGTTTTGGAACATTATTAATGGTGACGGATGTGCTACTACCCATAACGGATGTCGTTACCTTAAGGTTGTAATCACCGCTTGGAATACCTGGATTACTTCCAGTATCGATATCAACAATTGTATTGATACCATCCGTACTGATATCATAATTCCATGTAAAGTCTGCACCATTCACACGATAGCTAACATCACAGCTGTACGTCGAACCAATTCCACTACAAGCTGAATTTAATCCAGTAATGACCACGCTATCCAAAATTGCATCGAAACCAGTTGAGTTCGCATCAAACTCATATTCAAATAAGTCTGGATAACCCGTTGTACTATTAAAGCCATTTGCTTCAAAGACTGTTTTTAGATTGGCAATCGCTTCTTTGGATGATTCTGTCAATATTTCATCAAATTCATCAATCGTTGTTTCTGCGGCAATCTGTTTCCAATTCGCATAAACATCTGCCAACGAGTCAAAATCACGATCTTCTGCTGCTTTATTGGCAGCAAGTATAGACTGAGTTGTGAGCTGAGTTACATTGACATAGCCTGCACCTGCCGCATACGAATACAGTACTGTTTCACCTTTTGATGCTTTGATCATATATGGTGCGCCTGTATCAATTTGGATGGTGAATTTACCATTTTGATCAGTCGTTGTTGTTGCAGTCTGACCATTTTTATTCACGACTTCAATACTCGCATCAGCTAATGCTGCTCCTGTTGCAGCAGTACCTGAAAGTGTCTCTTTTTGCTTTTGCTCTTCACCAGATGGATTAGACGAATCATTATCATCGCCACCACACCCTGTAATTAGTAACATAGAACTCAGTACAGCTGACAACACAAATCCTTTATTTTTAAATAACTTAGCCATTTTACTTCCCCTTCAAATTGTCATTTAATAAAGCAATTTCTTGCTTCAAAATTTATTATTATGCAGGAGTGGAAATCATCATATCCCCTGTTTAGAGGATATTGAAATATATATTTTATTTTATTAAATAACACTTCACCTATTTAATAACTTTTAAGTTATATACCTTATTTCAATCCCATAAAAAAACCACAAATCGAAATTTGTGGTTTTTATTTTTAGAAGGCTTTAGATTATTGCACCACAGCGATCTTAGCCATTTCTGCAAATTTCAATACAGGCTCAGGATAAATACCAAAGAGTAGCACAAGCAATGCCGCACCAAGTACCATGATACCGCCTGCTGTTTGCCCCCAATGCCCTTGTGCATCAATACGTGGCTTGGCAGGTGCTGTCATATACATCACCACCATGACACGCAGATAGTAGTACAAACCAATACCACTACCAATGATGATCATCGCCGCTAAGAACCAGTTGGTTGCCGCAACAGCCGCCAAGATCACAACGAATTTTGCGATAAAGCCTGCGGTGAGTGGAATACCAGCCAAAGACAACATCATCACCGTCAAAGTCGCAGTCAATACTGGACGACGCCAAAACAGACCACGATAGTCCGCCAAGCTTTCTGCTTCATCCAAATTATTATATGGACTAGACATCAGCGATACCGCACCAAATGCACCAATCGTCGTCAACACATACACGGCGATATATACAGTAATTGTGCTAACACTGGATACATCAGTACTCACCAATGCAATCAAGATATAACCAAAATGAGCAATTGAAGAATACGCCAAGATACGTTTGATATTGACTTGAGTCACTGCAAGCAAGTTACCTGCAAGGATTGAAAGTACAGCAACCACTGTCAATACAGTCATCATGCCATCAAGCACCAAAGTCCCTGAGGTCAAGAAATAGCGAAGCACTAAACCAAGCATTGCTACTTTTGCAACAGTCGCTAGGAAAGTTGCCATTGGCGTTGGCGCACCTTGATAGACATCAGAAGTCCATTTATGGAACGGCGCAAGCGATAGCTTAAATGCAGAACCAAACACAATCAGTCCAAGACCAACCACTACGAGTGGCTCATTAATGACTTGCACGACTTTCATTGCTGATGCAGTGAATGACATCTCACCTGTATACGCATAGAGATAGGCGAAGCCCATCAACATCATCGCAGAAGCCGTTGCAGACAAAACGAGATATTTCACACCTGATTCTAAAGACTGCGAACGCTGATAAGTATAAGCCAACATGCCATACACAGGAATCGACATCATTTCTAGGCTAATGAAGAACGACGCATAATGGGTACTGGTAACCATCAACATCGCACCGGCGACCGAGCTGAGCAAAAGAATATAAAGTTCTTCTTTACTGTCTTTAAAGCTGTCGATATACGCATGTGACAAGGTACAGCACGCCAATGCAGCGATCAAAATCATGATCATGTAGATCAATGCAAATGGATCGACTGTAAACAGCCCCATCACATTGCTTGGCTGAACACCCTGCCAAAATTGCCAAATAATATAAGCAACCGCAAGGTTTAGACCGATCACACTCACTGTCGCAACCAAAGTATGATTACGTTTCAACGCCACCAAAAGCATGGCAATAATCGCTGTTACAGCAACGATCAATACAGGTGCGAGTGGCATGAGCTCCGAAATTTGTAATGTGAAGTTCATGTTATTGCACCTCCATCGGCTGAATCTGTGTCATCGGTTCAACCACCGAATTTACTTGAGGTAGATAACTATTAACGATCCATTCAAGGCTAGAGTTCGACACATCCAAGATCGTTTGCGGATACATCCCAAGCCACACTAGACCGACCACACAAACCATCAAAATACTGATTTCACGTGCAGATAAATCTTTCAGTGGATTTTCATAATTTGGGACTTGTTCAGGATTTGGCTCACCGAATAAAGAGCGATGAATCAAAATCAAACCGTACAAACCTGCCAAGACTAAACTAGACGCTGCAAGAATCGTATACACAGGGTAACGATCAAATGAGCCCATCAAGATCAAAAACTCACCGATAAAGTTACCGAGTCCTGGTACACCCACCAATGCCGCAACGAAGAACATCAAGAAAAATGGTAAAAAGCGGAACTGACCACGCATACCACCCATCAAACGCATATCACGTGTGTGCATACGCTCGTACACCTGACCACACATGATGAACAATGCTGCAGATGACAAGCCATGTGCCAACATCATGATCATCACACCTTGGAAGCTCACGATATTTCCTGCGTAGATTGCAAGGAGAATAAAGCCCATATGTGAAATAGATGTGTATGCCAAAAGACGCTTCATATCAGTTTGTTGATACGCCAAGACAGCGCCGTAGAAAACACCGAATAAACCTAAAATAATGGCAATATTGGCAAATTCTGCTGAAGCTTCAGGGAAGAATGGAATGACAAAACGAAGCAAACCATAAGCTGCTGTTTTGATCAAAATCCCTGCCAAATCGACTGAACCCGCTGTCGGTGCTTGCGCATGTGCATCAGGCAACCAACCATGAAATGGAAATACAGGTAGCTTTACTGCAAAACCAATGAAGAAACACAGCATCAAGGCATAATCCAAACCATGTGGAATCTGCGTACCGAGCAACTCCATATAGTTAAAGGTAATGCGCGCTGTTTCAGGGCTGACTTGCAATTGTTGGGTATAGTTAACCAATACCAATGCCAAGATACCCACCAACATGATCAAACCTGACACTTGCGTGTAGATAAAGAACTTGGTTGCAGCATAAACCCGTGAACGACCGTTCGAGCCTTTGTGTCCCCAAAGTGCGATCAAGAAGTAGATCGGCACCAACATCATCTCCCAGAAGAAGAAGAACAGGAACATATCAATAGCAAGAAATACACCGATGACACCGCCTAAACTCCATAATAAGTTTAGGAAGAAGAAACCTTCGTTTTTTTGAATCTCAGACCACGAACAGCCCACTGCGAGAATACCCAGTAATGCCGTCAATGCCACCATCAGCATCGACAATCCATCAGCTGCCAAGTGAATGCTAATTCCAAAAGTTGGAATCCATTGCACCATAAACTCAGCAGCCCATTCGGGTGTCTCACCTTGTGGTTCAAACTGAAAATTACCTTGTTGCCATAGCATCAACGATAGGACTAAAGTAATTGTCATACCGATCAAAGCGATCCAACGTGTGACATTCGCACCCGCTTTGGCAATGATCCAACAAATAAAACCCGCAATAAAAGGAACTAATATCAGCGCAGGAAGAATCCAATTGTTTTCCATCTTATAACCCCACCTGCTTGACGATTAGGATGATCACTAACACAACAACACCTAAAGCAATACTTGACGCATATTCACGTAAAGACCCTGTTTGTCGCCAACTGGTAAATTTATGACCACCTTTGACCACCGCAGGAATCATCAACCACAACCCATCAACAGGATCACGACCAAGAATACGTGCAAGCAATAAATATGGTTTCACAAACACTAAGTCATACAAGGCATCAAATCCAAAGGCACTACGCCAAATGTGCGCAACACCTGCACCAAACGACGTATTTGCGAGTTTTTTGACTGAACCATAAGCGAAAGCAAATAGGATAATACCAAGTACTAAACCAGTCAGTGCAATCCCGACTGCATACAATTCAATCGTGTGCTTATAGTGCTCAAGATCAGCTGTCATGGTAAATGCAGGGATATTTGCTTCAGACAGAATATTCAACACAGGCATTTGTAATACTGCACCCACCGCAGTTGAAAGCACTGCCAAAATCGCCAATGGCAACCAATAGCTAACCCCTTTAATCTCGTGATAATGAGTTTTCTCTTCACCGAAGAACACCACCCAAATCAAACGGAATGTATAAATCGAGGTCAAGAATGCACCTGCAACACCAACCCAGAACAATGTGCCGTAGGTTTCAATACCTGTGGTATGACCATGCGCCCACACTTGCCAAAGAATCGCATCTTTAGAAAAGAAGCCGACCGTAATAAATGGTAATGCGGCCAATGCACCGCCACCGATGGCAAAGCACGCAAACAAGAATTTATTGCGCTTAAACAGACCACCCATTTTGAAAATGTTTTGTTCATGATGATAGGCTAGAATCACCGCACCAGAAGACAAGAACAATAATGCTTTAAAGAACGCATGGGTAAGCATATGGAACAGACCTGCTTGATAAGCTTCTGCACCAACAGCCATAAACATATAACCGAGCTGACTCATGGTCGAGTAAGCAAGAATACGTTTGATATCGGTTTGTACCAATGCCGCAAAGCCTGCAACCAGCAACGTCACTGCACCAACGATGGAGATAAATTGCAAAATCTCAGGTGCCATTTCAAATACAGTATAAGTACGGCAAGTCAAATACACCCCTGCTGTCACCATCGTTGCTGCGTGAATCAACGCAGATACTGGTGTAGGACCTGCCATCGCATCAGCAAGCCAAGTTTGCAGTGGAATCTGTGCCGATTTACCTGCTGCGCCCAAGAACAACATTAACGCTGTCCAAAATGCAATATTGCTATCAGTCAAAATGGTCTTGGCATTTTCAACGATATATACCGTATCGAGTGTGCCAAATTGTTGATACAACAAGAACAGCGCAATCAATAAGAACACATCACCAACACGTGTGACGGTAAATGCTTTGATCGCCGCCCAGCCATTGGCAGGATTTGAATAATAAAAACCAATCAACAGGTATGAACACAGACCAACGCCTTCCCAGCCCAAGAATAACAACGCCAAGTTGTCACCGAGCACCAAGATCAACATGCTCGCCACGAACAAGTTGAAATAGGAGAAGAAGCGTGCATAGCCATCTTCACCACGCATATACCATGAGGCAAAGATGTGTATCAGGAAACCAACACCTGTAACCATACCCAACATGAGTAATGATAAGCCGTCCAAGTGCAAGCCAAAGGTCGTTGAAAAATCACCGACATTAAACCATGTCCATAAGTATTGATTGTATGCGGTACCGTCTGCTTGAACGAATTCAATTCCTGCAAACAATGCCACCAACGCTGATAAACCGACTGAACCAACACCGATCAGTGCTGCCACATTTTCAGAAAGTTTATCGCGACCCGCCGCCAATAAGATAAAACCAATCAGCGGAAATAGAATTGTTAAATATAAATAACTCATCCGCGCATCTCACTAGCTGCATCCACATCCAAGTGATGGAAGCGGTGATAAAACTGAAGGACAATCGCAAGTCCGATACATGCCTCGGCTGCTGCCAAAGTCAGAATCAAAATAAACATGATCTGACCATCAGGCTGTGCCCAAACACTGCCCGCCAAAACAAATGCCAACGCTGCAGCATTCATCATCACTTCAAGACTCATCAGAATGAATAATAAATTGCGCCGAACCATGACCCCACAAAAGCCCAATGCGAAAAGAATGGTCGCAAGGATTAGTCCGTGTTCGATAGGAATATGACCCATTAACCTTGCTCCTTCTGATCTTCGTCAACTGGTACACGCTTCCCGAGATGATACGCTGCAACCAATGCTGCAAGTAATAACATCGCTGCGACTTCAACCAATAGTAAGTATTGAGTAAATAAAGCGGTTCCGACTGCTTTAGGACCAATGACTTCTTGACCCATTAACGGTAGATTTTCAGTATTGCCTTTGCTAATCATCCACACCAACACCACCGCCATGATCACGCTCATCGCCGTTGGCCAAGCCCACGTTTCAGAAGTGAGCCATGATTTTTCTTGTAAAACCGTGTGTGAACCAAGGTTCAGCATCATCACCACGAACACGAACAACACCATGATTGCCCCTGCATAAACGATGATTTCCAATGCCCCTGCAAATGGCGCACCAACGATAAAGAAAATCCCTGCCACCGCAAGTAAAGACACAATCAAGCTCAGCAAAGCATGGACAGGATTCGAGTTGGTAATTACTCGAATGGTCGAAATAATGGCTACCAACGCCATCAAATAAAATGGCCACATCATGGTAATAGACTCCGTACATCGACTGGCGCACTCTCACGTTGCGCTTGTCCTTTTTCTTTACCTGTCACTGCCATACCTGTGACGCGGTAGAAGTTATAATCAGGATATTTACCTGGCCCAGAGATCAGCAGATTTTCTTTTTCATAAACCAAATCTTGACGCACGTATTCACCAAGCTCAAAATCTGGTGTCAATTGAATCGCAGTCGTTGGACAGGCTTCTTCACACATCCCACAGAAAATACAACGAGAAAAGTTGATGCGGAAAAATTCAGGATACCAACGTCCATCTTCTTTCTCGGCTTTTTGCAGTGAGATACAACCTACTGGACAAGCCACTGCACAGAGGTTACATGCCACACAACGCTCTTCACCGTCAGGGTCACGAGTCAGGACAATACGACCACGATAACGTGGTGGTACAATGTCCTCGCCTTTGACTTCTGGATAAAGAATCGTGTCACGTGGACGGGTGGCATGGCTAAACACCATAAACAATGAACGAATAATCGTTCCTGCACCGACGACGACTTTCCCTAAGGAAGCTAACATATTAATCATTTTTCCCTGCCTCCTTAGTTACCATAAAATCACAGCACCAGTGACTAATAAGTTCACTAGCGCAAGCGGTAAACAGACTTTCCAACCAAAATTCATCACTTGATCATAACGTGGACGAATCAACGAACCGCGCGCCAAGATAAACATCATCATAAAGAATAAGGTTTTGATAATGAACCAGAATACAGGTGGCACAAATGGAATCTCAAGATTAAACGGCGCAAGCCATCCACCAAAAAATAGCGTCACGATCAATGCTGAAATAAGAATAATGTTGACGTATTCAGCAACGAAGAACATCCCCCATTTCATCCCACCATATTCGACGTGATAACCTTCCGCCAACTCTTGTTCAGCTTCAGGTTGGTCAAATGGATGACGATGCGTTACTGCCACACCAGCAACCACAAAGATCAAGAAACCTAAGAATTGTGGAATGATAAACCACACATCACGCTGTGCTTCAACGATCTCACGCAAGTTAAATGAACCCGCAATCGCCACCACACCCATCAATGAAATACCCAAAAACACTTCATAAGAAATGGTTTGTGCCGCAGAACGTAGACCACCGAGCAAGGCATATTTGTTATTCGATGACCAACCACCGAACAATACCGCATAGACTGCAATCCCAGCCATCGCCATGAAGAACAATAGCCCGATATTCATATCCGCCACACCCAGCGACGGACTCACAGGAATCACCATAAAGGATAAAACCGCAGTCGCCATCGCCACAGCAGGCGCAAGACGGAACGTCAATTTATCAACAAATTTCGGTGTCCAGTCTTCTTTAAACATGATCTTGAGCATGTCGGCGACGATTTGGAACATCCCAAAAGGGCCAACACGGTTTGGACCATAACGGTCTTGCCATAAACCCAGCAAACGACGCTCGATAAATGACATCAACGCTGCCATGAGTACCACGACAAGCATAATGACAATGGCTTGAATCACTAAGAAAGCGGTTTCATAGCCGACAGCCCAACTTGGTAGAACGCGTAAAGATTCATTCATGATTTACACTCCTACCGCTTGCGCTTCAACAGACACCGCAACAGGCTCTGCTAAAGAAATGGTTGGCGCAAGTCCAACTGGATAACCGATATACCCTGTCGGTAAATATTCAATCACTTGAATCGGTAAATTGACAGTGCTATCGCCTGCTTTGACTGTAATGCGTTGTCCATCTTGTAGATTCATACGTGCTGCATCTTGCTCACCCACCGCAAACATCGCTTCTGGAATGCGTGATTGCATCGCAGGGGTTTTCACCGTGAATTCACCCGAGGCAAAAATGTGATGCATTGGTACAAGGCGGAACGCGTCAGGGTTGGCAACCACGGCATTCGGTGCAACATAAGTTCGTGCAGGACGCTTCGCCAACCGATCGAATAAACGAATGCCTGAATCACCACCTTTGAGATGTCCACCGACTTGATCTTGATATTTGTTCCAAGATTGCGGTGAGTTCCAACCTGGTGCCCAAGCAAATGGGATCAAAGACGAGGCTTTTTGTGGACCCACATAACCTTCCATCGAGAAGGTCAATGCAGAATCGGTATCTACAGGTTGTTTTGGCTCATGTACATTCAGCGGTGCAACGATTGCTGTACGCCCTGAATAACGACGTGGTTCACGGGCAATTTTCAAACCATGAATACGATAGTCGGCATTCGGTGCAACATCGGCAATCGCTTCAAGTTGCGGTACATTTTTCGCAACACTATCAACCACATGATCGAGTACAGTCCATGAAATGTCTTTTGATTTCAAACCTGTTTCAATGGCATGCAACCAACGCCAAGACTCTTTGATCACATATTCAGGCTTGTAGTAGCTTGGATCATAAACTTGATAGAAACGCTGTGCACGCCCTTCTTGACTGACCACTGTGCCATCTGCCTCAGCAAAACTTGCCGCCGACAAGACATAATCCGCCACTTTCACCGTTGCAGTTTCGCTATGATCTAGTACGATCACACTGTCTGCTTTATTCAGTGCAGCTTTGACTTGTGCTTCAGGCAACTGACGGAACAAATCATTTTCTACAATGATCAATGCATCATAATCTTGTGCCAAAGCTTGCTCTAAGCTCTGACCACCAAATAGCGCCAAGCCCATCGAGTTGACTTCAGGAACCGTCAAACTCAAGCCTGCTTTTTCACCCAAAGCCTGCGCCACACTTGCCGCCGCCTCCATGATCGCAGGATCTTGTAGGCTAGTACCTGAAATAATGAGTGGTTTATTCGCTGTTTGTAAGCTGTTCGCCATGGTTTCAGCGAATGCTTTGGCATCATCATCCAATCCTGTGATCGACTGACCTTGTAACGCCGCTGCTACCGCAAAACCTAAACGTGCAATATCGTTCGGTGAGGCAACCACTTCGGATTCTGCAATATCAGAAAGGCGCGTTTGTGTTGCCGCCAAGATATACACTGGCGATTTTGCGTGTTGTGCAATACGTTGTACAGGCTCAGCAAGCCAGTCTTGGGTTTTGCGTTCCGCTGCCATTTGTTTGGCTTTATTTTTCGCCGACTGACGTACAGACAATGCCATGCGAGGTGCTGTTTGGGTTAAATCTTCACCCAAAATGAGCACCGCATCGTAACTTTCGATCTCACGCATACTTGGGTTATAAATACCCTGTGTTTGCATAATATCAGCAGCGAGCTCTACCAAACTTTGCGTTTTTTGGCTCATGCCTGTTGAGTAATTTTCCTTACCCACCAATTCACGTAGCGCAAAGTTTGATTCCAAACTTGCCCGTGGTGAACCAATACCCAAAACCTTTTTCGCTTTAATGGTCGCAATCACTTGGTCTAAGGCATCATCAGTGCTTAAAGTGCTGATATTACCATTGGCACGAAGCTGTGGCTGACGTGGGCGATCGGCACGATTGACATAACCTGTGCCAAAACGACCTTTATCACAGAGGAAGTATTGATTGACATCGCCATTGAAACGATTTTCTACACGGCGAATTTCACCATAACGCTCACCTGGGGAGATGTTACAGCCACTTGAACATCCATGACAGACGCTAGGTGCGTACTGCATATCCCATTTACGGTTATAGCGTTCAGAATGAGTTTTATCGGTAAATACACCTGTAGGACAAACTTCAGTTAAGTTGCCTGAGAATTCAGATTCTAAAGTGCCTGACTCTGGGCGACCGAAGTAGACACGTGACGCATTGGCATAGACACCGAAGTCTGTACCGCCCGCATAGTCTTTGTAATAACGCACACAGCGATAGCATGCGATACAACGGTTCATTTCATGTGCAATGAATGAACCGAGTTCTTGATTGTGATGGGTACGTTTGGTAAAGCGATAACGACGACGATCGTGCTGTGTCATCACGGTCATATCTTGTAGGTGACAATGCCCACCCTCTTCGCAGACTGGACAGTCGTGCGGATGGTTGGTCATCAGCAACTCTACAATCGAAGCACGGAAATCAACCGCCTCTTTGTCTTCAATTGAAATATAGGTATTGTCTGAAGCTGGTGTCATGCACGACATCACCAAACGACCACGAGTGTCTTCTGGATTTGCATATTGTGTCACTGCACACTGGCGACAAGAGCCGACCGAACCTAAGGATGGATGCCAACAAAAATAAGGAATATCAATTCCCAAAGACAAACATGCTTGCAGCAAGTTCTCTGAGCCATTGACCTCATATTGTTTTCCATCGACATGTATAGTAGCCATAGTCGAATTCCTTATACTTGTTCAACGTGTTGAGCTTCTGCAACAGGACGATTGATCACTTTTGCCTCAAACTCATGACGGAAATATTTCAGCGCACCCATTAATGGTTCCATCGCACCTGGTGCGTGGGCACAAAAGGTTTTGCCGATCCACAGTTTTTTGGTCAGCTCGGTCAGATGTTCAACATCTTCCATTTTTCCTTCACCATTTTCGAGTGCTTTTAATGCTTTAACAGCCCATGGCAAGCCATCACGGCAAGGCGTACAGAAGCCACACGATTCACGTGCAAAGAATTCTTCTAAGTTACGCACCGCAGACACCATACACTGCGACTCATCCACCACCATCAGCAAACACGTGCCTAGACGTGAGCCTGCTTTCATAATGCTTTCAGAGTCCATTGGCAGATCAATATGTTCTGCTGCCAAAAAGTCAGTCGATGCCCCGCCCGGTAGCCATGCTTTGAGGGTTAAGCCATCACGCATACCGCCTGCATGCTCTTCAATCACTTCACGGGCAGTTGTACCAAAAGGAAGCTCCCATAAACCTGGGAATTTCACCTTGCCTGACGCACCATAGATCTTGGTACCTGGATCCTTGGACTTGCCTGCAGATAAGCCCACATACCACTCTGCACCACGAAGCATGATTGCAGGGAGGTTGTTAAAGGTTTCCACGTTATTGACAATTGTCGGACGACCCCATGCCCCTGCCACTTGTGGGAATGGTGGTTTGGTACGAGGATTGGCACGACGACCTTCGAGTGAGTTAATCAATGCTGTTTCTTCACCGCAGATATATCGCCCTGCGCCTGTGTGTATGTTTAGATCAAAGCTCCAACCCGAATCAAGAATATTGTCACCGAGGTAGCCTTTGGCACGGATTTGCTCAATTGCTTCATTCAGATATTGCGCTGCTTCGATATATTCACCACGGATAAAGATATAACCGTGTGTTGCTTCAAGCGTATAGCCTGCAATCAACATCCCCTCGATCAATTGATGGGGTAATTTTTCCATCAACAAGCGATCTTTAAAGGTACCCGGTTCCATCTCATCGGCATTACAAATCAAGTAACGTGGTCCTGAGTTATCATTTGGTGCCATTAGTGACCATTTGATCCCTGCGGGGAAGCCTGCACCACCACGACCTTTAACAGTCGCTGCTTTGATGAGTTCAAGTACTTCATTTGGCGTCATCGATACGGCTTTTTTCAGCCCTTGATAACCTTCCAACGCTTCATAATCATCCGCACTACGCACATGTTCTTGCTTACTCAAACGCCATGTCAATGGGTGCGTTTCAGGATTGCCGTCGCCGTAGATTGGTTTTGGTTCGGTATTCATAGATACTTCTCCAAGAGCTGTTTGACAGAAGACACATCAACTAAACCATGGGTATCTTCATCAATCATTAAAGTTGGCCCTTTATCGCAGTTCCCTAAGCAACAAATCGGCAATAGTGTAAAGCGTCCATCCGCTGTGGTCTGACCGTATTGAATACCAAGCTCACGTTGGAATGCGTCTGCAAGGCTTTCTGCCCCCATCAAGAAACACGCAATCGAGTCACATAATAAAATCACATGTTTACCAACAGGTTGACGGTAAATACGATTATAGAATGTTGCCACACCTTCAAGATCAGCCACGCTTATGGTAAGCATCTGTGCGATGGCATGCAGCTGTGCATCATCGACCCAACCATTACGGCGTTGTACACATTTCAACGCATCAAGTGATGCCGCACGTGGATCTGGATAATGTCCAATGTGATGCTCAATGTCGTGAATTTCTTCAGGAGTCAAAATCCCTTCCACACTGACACGAGGCTTTTTATCTGTCAAAATCATCATAATGCTGTACCTCTAGCGATCCACGTCTGCCATAACCACATCAATGGTCGCCAAATAAATGATTAAGTCAGACACTAGACTGCCGTTAATCACCGAAGGAATTTGCTGTAAGTGCGTGAAGGTCGGCGTACGAATACGTGTACGATAACTCATCGTCGCTTTATCCGAGGTGAGATAATAGGTACTCGCCCCTTTCACCACTTCCGCCATAAATGACGACTCACCCGCAGGCATGACAGGTCCCCAAGACACACTCAAGAAGTGATTAATCAAGGTTTCAATGTCTTGCAAGGTTTTGTCTTTTGGTGGTGGTACAGCCAATGGATGATCCGCTTTATACGCACCAGAAGGCATATTATCCAAGCACTGTTTAATGATTTTTAGCGACTCACGAATTTCATAGAAATGCACCATGACACGTGCATAAGCATCGCCTTCGTACTCAACTGGCACTTCAAAGTCGTAATTTTCATAGCCACTATATGGACGATATTTACGCACATCAAAGTCAATACCTGTGGCACGCAAACCTGTTCCAGTCACACCCCAAGCGAGTGCTGACTTGGCATCGTACTGCGCCACATTTTTGGTACGTCCGACAAAGACTGAGTTTTTAAGCGCTGCCTTGTGATATTCATCCAAACGCTTTGGCATCCAATCAAGCAGCTCTTTAACCAATGTATGCCAGCCATTCGGCAAATCATGCGCTGTACCACCGATACGGAACCACGCTGGGTGCATACGGAAGCCAGTAATTGCCTCAACGATATCATAGACTTTTTGACGATCGGCAAACATATAGAATACTGGCGTCATACCACCTGTATCCTGAATCGCTGTACCAATATAAAGCAAGTGGTTATTGATGCGGAATAATTCGGAGAGCATGACACGGATACACTGCGCGCGATCAGGCACAGTAATACCCGCCATTTGCTCAACTGCCATCACGTATGGCATGTTTTGCGCTACACCGCCGAGATAATCGACACGGTCAGTATAAGGAATAAATGAGTGCCATGTTTGACGCTCGGCCATCTTTTCCACACCACGGTGGTGATAGCCAATATCAGGTACGCAGTCTAATACTTCTTCGCCATCGAGCTGAAGAATGACACGGAATGCACCATGCGCAGATGGATGGTTTGGACCCAAGTTCAAGAACATGAAGTCTTCGTCATCATTACCACGCTTCAAGCCCCAATCTTCAGGCACAAAACGCAAATGCTCTTGCTCAAAATCCTGCTTGGCTTGATCTTGCATATACGGCGTATATTCCGTCGCACGTGCAGAATATTCTTTACGTAGCGGATGACCTTCCCAATATGTCGGTAGCAAAATACGACGAAGCATTGGATGACCTTCGAAGTTGATTCCGAACATGTCATACGCTTCACGTTCGTACCAGTTGGCATTTGGCCAAATATTGCTTGCGGTTGGGATATTTAAGTCCGCATCGCTAAGTGCGACTTTAATACGAATATCAGTATTACGCTCCAAAGATAATAAGTGATAAAACACGGTAAAATCAGAGGCAGGCAATCCATCACGATGATTTCGCAGACGCTCATCCATTGCAGAGAGGTCAAACAGCATCACATAAGGACGTGACACCGTACGCAAAAACATCAATACATCTTGAACTCGAGAACGTTCAACCCAGACGGTTGGGAAATTATCAAACGTCGCTTGCACATAGAAGTTTTCACCAAATTTATTTTTCAGTTCTTCTACGATTGCAAATGCTGGACGTGAATCGTGTTCCACTTCTGGCATAGTAGCTTCAGTTTCAGCCATTGGCTTGGCTTCCTATTTATAAAAAATTCGGTTCGCTAAACTGACTTGACTGCGCCGAAACGCAGTATATCAATCATCAGCCTGTTATTTAATCTCATCCATTGAGCGCAGATTTTTCACTGCAATACGCTCGGCATTTTTTCGATCACGTTCAGGCGTCATTTTTGGCTTATAAATTGGTTGTAGATCATCACCAATCACCGCTGACAATGGACGGCGCTCCAGTTGGATTTGATCTTGTAACAACATCAATGCTTGAATCAGTGCTTCTGGGCGTGGCGGACAACCTGGCACATAAACGTCTACCGGGATAATTTTATCAACGCCTTGCACCACAGAATATATATCGTACATGCCACCAGAATTGGCACATGCACCCATTGAAATCACCCATTTCGGTTCAAGCATTTGCTCATAAAGGCGTTGAATCACGGGTGCCATTTTTACAAAACACGTCCCTGCAACGATCATCAAGTCTGCCTGACGAGGTGAAGCACGAATTACCTCGGCACCAAAACGTGACATATCATGCACACCGGTCAAGGTGGTGGCATATTCCACATAACAGCATGATGTGCCAAAGTTAAATGGCCAAACAGAGTTTTTACGCCCCCAGTTGACTGCTGTATGCACAACATCTTCAAGCTTGGTCATGAATACATTTTTATTCACTTCCTCTTCAAGAGGATCAGTGACAATTTGACGCTCTTGGAGAGGATACTGATCCGCATTAGGATTGGCACGGGTTAGGGTATATTTCATCCCGCATTACTCCTTAAGTTGTTGTTGGGCTATTTCTGTTTGATCGTTTTGCGATGTCTTAATCGCAGATTGCGCAGGAATTTTTCCTGTTGGATCTTGCACCAGCTCTTCAATACTATTGAATTTTGTGATCGCAGCAATATCCATATTTGGAGAGCCAAGCTTCGGCTTAATTCCTGCCGCTTTACGACGATCATGCGGTGCCCAGTTTAATGCGCCTGTGCTCATCTCATAAATCAAACCAATCAACAATACCAAAATAAAAACAGCAGCGGCAATAAAACCTATCCAGCCGACTTCTCGAACGGAGGTTGCCCATGCATAGAGGTATAAGGCTTCTAAATCAAAAACCACGAAGAAAATCGCAACAAGATAAAACTTTGCTGACAAACGAATACGTGCGCCACCAGCGCTAACAACACCTGATTCGAACTGTTCTTGCTTTGCACGTCCCCACGCTTTGCCACCAAGAAGTAGCGGGACAGTCAACATAAAGACGCATAAAAATGTTACGCCAATCACAAAAGCAATAATCGCCCAATCATATGGAGTAATGGCACTCATGCGGGGAAACTCCTAGCAGGCCTTACAAAATAAATAAATTGGTAGCATTCAATCAATTCCATGACCAAATACATACAGAATACCTTGGCATTGTACCTGATTTTTTCATGCTGTTTCTAGACATAAGCACGATACTTTCGCAGTAAAATCTCATGAAAATACTTTTTTAACAGGCTGATTCTTAATAAATAAGACGCATTTTCATTATAGGCTTTTAAGCCACGCTTCATTTTACACAACCACTATGAAGCTAAGATTTGCTCAAAAAATAAATGTTTATGATATTTTTTCAGTATAATCGCTCACATAAGCCATTTTGATCTGACGCATTCATGCCCAACTTTACCCCAACTGACTTCTTACGTGATTTGCACATCTCAAGTCGTGTGGGAATCTTTGCGATCATTTTTGCAATCATTTTTAGCGCAGCAATGATTGGGGTTTTGTCTCGTCCTTTGTTTTTTCTAGCATCTTTTTGGCCTGCAAATGCTTTACTACTCGGCTTAATATTAAGGTTTCCTCAGTTACGTGGTATCGAAACTTGGCTCGGTGCTTTTGCGGGGTTTATGGTCGCAGACTTGAGCACGGGCAGTTATTTTTTATTGGCTTTCTCTTTAACGCTCGCTAATTTGCTCGAAGTGTTGAGTGCCGTGATGCTGTTTCAACTATTCCAGTTGAACTACCGCAAATACAACCAAGGCTTAACGTTTTTCTACATCTTACTTATCGTCACCGTGAGCTCTGCGGTAAGTGCACTCATCGCCATCATGACCGTTCCCAACCTACCAAACAGCTTTATCGACAATCAACATTTATTGATCGAGCTTTGCATGTGGTGGACAGCGGAAATACAAAATAATGTATTGATTCTACCGCTGGTGTTAAGTTTTCCAAGTTGGCTGGTAGTCCGAAACTTTATACAACGTTTCAAAGAGATTGAAGTACAGTGGCATGACTTTTTGCCGTTATTAGGCGTCATTCTATCGACGGTAGTTGCGATGAATTTTGGTGGTCCAGGCGCACTCACCTTTCCGATTGCCGCATTGATTTGGGCAGCACTACGTTATGGTTTCTTTAGCTTATCGATTATCAACTTCGCAGTGTGCATGGTGTTGTTTTATAGCATCATTTTGGCGCTTCCAGAGATGAATGCAATCGACTACCTTCACACAAGCACATCCACTCGAATTGGCTTATTCATGCTTGCCATTTCTTCGATGACCGTTTGCCTCATCAGCTCCAATCGCAAGTATTTATTTGAAGAGATTTTATTTAATGTACAGCACGACTCTTTAACCAAATGTCTTTCACGACATTATTTTATGCAGTCTGCAAGCCAAGCAATCGACAGCATTCGAAATGATGCCACCTTGATGATGATTGATATTGATCACTTTAAACGCATCAATGACGAATTTGGTCATCAATCTGGCGATCAAGCATTACAGCATTTTGTGAAATCCACAAAAACCATGTTGCGTCAAAAGGATTTATTTGGTCGATTAGGCGGAGAAGAGTTTGCCATTTTATTACTGAACACAGACCTAAACGCCGCTAGACAGATCGGTGCACGCATTCAAGATAATCTTAAAAAACACCCATTAGATATTACAGACAATCAAAGTATTACCATTAAAATCAGCATTGGACTGACTAACATTCCACAAGCTGAAGCCTATCGAAGTCTTGACTTTTGGATATCACAAGCGGATCAGGCTTTATATCAAGCCAAATCTGAAGGCAGAAACCAAATTCGTGTCGCCAATCAAACGTAGACAATTATTTTTATCATAAATATTCAAGGGTCTTAGGAAGCAAACATATATCAATTATATGGTAACTTCCTAATATGAATGTAAAAAATAGGTACTACAGCTGTTCTAAAATCACAGAGGCTAAATTCAGACGACTTATACGTTGTTTTGCTTTAGATTTAACCGCTTCTAACACAGCAGAATTGACTGGTATTTCAGTTCGTTCTACAAACTCTATTTTTCTTAAAATTCGCCATCGAATTGCCGAACATTGTGAACTGATATCACCTTTACAAGGTGCTGTTGAAGTCGATGAGTCGTATTTCGGTGCTCATCGTGTAAGAGGGAAACGTGGTCGAGGAGCTTATGGTAAAACCATTGTATTTGGACTCTTAAAGCGTAATGGAAAAGTTTATACAGAAATTGTCCCAGACTGTTCTAAAAACACCCTGCCAGCTATTATTCGTGGGCATGTTGATTTAGGAACTGTGATTCATTCTGATGGTTGGCGTGGTTATGATGGCTTAGTCGACATTGGTTATGACAAGCACTTTCGAGTGAATCATGGAATGAATGAGTTTGCTGATGGAGAGCGACATATCAACGGCATTGAGTCCTTTTGGAGCTATGCCAAAAGGCGGTTAGCAAAATTCAATGGAGTAGCCAAACATACTTTTTATTTGCATCTGAAGGAAACCGAATATCGTTTCAATCATAGGCATGATAATTTGTATCTTGAACTACTCAAATTATTACGAAATAATCCACTTTAGCTTCCTAAGACCCATATTCAAATTTTGTTTTAAGTTTATATGACTTCAGTTGAATCTTCAGCAGGATCAGATTTTCTTAATCGCCTATGCAATGGAGTTTTGCTGACACTTTGCTTTACAGGCCATGTCATCGTGAACCGTGCACCACCAAGTGTTGGACTTTGATCCACTTCAACTTTCCCGCCAAACCAATACGCGATTCGACTGACGATCGACAAGCCTAAACCATAACCACCTGAGGCGCGAGTTCGGCTGTCATCTAGCCTAGCAAAGGCTTCAAAAACTTTTTCACGGTCTTTTTCGGCAATCCCCTGCCCATCATCTTCAACGCAGACATAAGCATAATTATTTTCCACGCCGCCACTGACTCGTATCATTGAATCACTATAACGCAATGCATTACCGACAAAGTTTTGCACCACACGATGCAAGTAACGATACTCCGCCTCAACCTCAACATCTACGGCAGGTAAATCGGTGGTTATGTTTTTGTCTTTTCTGATAATCTCAGACTCGTCTACGACTTGTTGTAACAGGTTTTTCAAAACGACCTGCTCAAAACTCAAAGATGGCGTCCCTTGTTCAAGCTTGGCATAGGTCATGATCTCATCAATGAGCTTATTTAACTCTTCAATGTCTTTGTCGATCATTTCCATTTGTGAGATACGTGCTTCATAATCATCGGTATCCGTCAGCATCTCCATACCAAAGCGTACTCGGGCAACTGGTGTTCGTAGCTCATGCGACACCGCACGCGTCAACTCTTGTTGCGCTTCGATCAAACGCTGAATATGCTCAGTCATCATATTGAAGCTTAAGCCAAGATTTGCCATCTCATCATTGCCTTCAATACTAACACGTGTTCTCAAATCACCCTTTCTGACACGATTTAATGCTTGACGCACTTTGCCGATTTTTCGCTCTAAAGGCAAAATTAAGAAATAAACACCCATGATCAGTAAGAATAGACTGAATAAAACCACACCTGCAAAGACTTTAAATGGCAACCAATTGAAAATCGGCACAGGCCCCAAGACCAATACTCGATTTGGCACATTGGTATATGCCGACACAGCGGAAATCGTTGTGCCCTGCATGGTTGCACTATCACGATAAAGCAATATGGTTTGGGTTTTGTCTGTGCGTAAACGGCTAATCTGATCCATATCAAGATTGAGATCAGACAATTTTTCGAATGCAATTGGGTATGAGAAATACGGCTGTAATTCTTCTAATCGTTGTTGTTCTGCGCCTGGGTAGTAAGTCAAATCTTCCAACACCAAAATTGGAATCATTTTGATCTGCACCTCGGAAAGTTTATCAACTTTTATGTGCAAATAAACATTGGGCTGACCATCAACTTGCGTATAAATATCACCAACGATTTGTGTTGGATCATATCGTACGATCGAACGACCATCACTTAAACGCCGACGTTCCGTACGTGATAAGTCAAGATCCGTACGTGGCACAAACTCAAGTTGCAGCTCAAGTACTCGAGACACATCAGCCAACCAATCTTCTTGGCTTTGCTGTGTCGGTTGTCTTGCGAGCACTTCAGAAATCACATGCGCCACACCATCTGCCATTTGCTCACGATAGTCTTGCGCACGCTGATAATTAATAATCTGTACGATAATGTAAGCCAAGATCGCAACCAATGCCACTAAACACACTAGTCCAACATATATGCGAAGGAAAACACTATGTTTAAATGATGACACGGATGCCTCTTGACGTCACAAATTACAGTTAATCACACATAATGCGCTTAGGCATTATTGGATTCTTTCACGAACAAATAACCTTTACTGCGAACCGTTTTGATACGTTTCGGGTTTTCAGGATCATCGCCGATCTTTGGACGAATACGTGAAATACGCACGTCAATCGAACGATCTTGACCGTCATATTCAATACCACGCAAACGCTCGAAAATATCTTCACGAGACAAGATGCGACCTGCATTCGAGGCAAGTAACCACAGCAAGTCATACTCCGCACTAGTAAAATCAACTAACTCGCCATCGAGCGTCACTGAACGACCGCCATTGTCAATGACTAAATCATCAAACTCCACACGTTGTGAAACCTCTTCTTCGACAGAATTATCTGTACGACGAAGGAGCGCACGGATACGTGCAAGCAAAACACGTGGTTGAACTGGTTTTGGCACATAGTCGTCCGCACCCATCTCCAAACCAAGCACTTGATCCATATCTTCGGTACGTGCAGTCAACATCAAAATTGGATGATGATACTGAGAACGCACTTCACGACAAACGGTCAAACCATCCGCACCCGGCAACATCACATCGAGTACCACCAAATCTGGTTGCTCGCTGATAATTCGACGAATGGCACGATTACCGTCTGTTTCCACCCCTACTTCCAAACCATTGCGAATCAGATATTCTTGCGTCAAATTCGCAAGACGTTCATCATCTTCTACAATTAAAATTTTCGGCAATTTTTCTTCTTGCGACATTTCCATTCCTCTAAATTAATGATGCATCTTATTCAAATTAAATAAAAAATTAGAATAATAACGCATCTTCTGATGCACCCAATATACACGCGTTTACAATGTAAACAAGTCCCCTTTCACCAAAAATTACACTCTCTATAAAATTGTATTGCTTATCACAGTTACATTGTAAACTTAAGTAAAAATAGCTAATGAAATTTACACTCTGCTTACATTTCAACCTGATGATTGCGTGATGAGTGAATTGTAAAAAATTATATCAACAACTTATCCACAGACTTATCTATACGAGAAATCAAGCTTTCTTGTTAGTCTATTTCTGCACAAAAATATGCACACTTTTTAGCGGAAAAATAATTTCTATTGCTAAGTGTAGGAAACTAAATCAATTGCATCAAAAAAAGGATCTGATGCGAAAAGTCAAGATTGAATCGCAAGAAAAATTACCGTATCTTGTGTTTCATAGATTAAATTAACACAACTTATAGTGGTTTCGTTTTAGAAAGCGGTTCTTTGATATAACGTACTTTTAAAAATGGAAGCCATCGACTAAATACATGGAGCAGTGCCGTCATGAGCGTACTCGACACAACCCCAGGCGAATTACGTGTGATCAAGCGCACAGGTGATGTTGCCGACTTTAATGCCGAAAAGATTTCTGTTGCCATCGGCAAAGCATTCTTAGCAGTGGAAGGCGAACATAGCCATGATTCGAGTCGCATTCACGACCGTATCTCTGAGCTCACGCAAATGGTGATGAACACCTTTAAACGTCGCTTACCTTCTGGCGGTACGATCCATATCGAAGAAATTCAAGATCAAGTTGAATTGGCATTGATGCGCACAGGCGAGCAAAAAGTTGCACGTGCCTATGTGATTTATCGTGACAAGCGCCATTCTGAACGTCAAGGTCAAGGTGAAAATCACCACCCTACACTACAAGTCACCAATGCAGATGGCATGTTAAAACCGCTTGACTTGACCGCACTTGCCAATAGCGCAGAACGTGCCAGCCAAGATTTAGATGGTATCGACACGCAAGCGATCATCGACGAAACCGTGAAGAATCTTTACAACGGTGTCAAAGAATCTGAAATTGCCACCACCATGATGATGGCAACACGTACGCGTATCGAGCATGAACCGAACTATACGTATGTCACTGCTCGCCTACTGCGTGATGAATTGGTCAAAGTCGGTTTAGACTTTTTAGGGCTTGATGCAGACACCAATGAAAATGATGCGCTTGAAGCGTACTTGAACAAAGGCGTGAGTTTAGAACTGCTTGATCCTGAACTACTCAACTTTGATTTGAAAAAGCTTGCTGTTGCGATCAAGCCTGAACGGAGTAATCAGTTTACTTATTTAGGTCTACAGACTTTATTTGATCGTTATTTCATTCATAAAGATGGTGTGCGTTTTGAATTACCACAACTCTTCTTTATGCGTGTGGCGATGGGTCTGGCAATCCAAGAAGATGATCGTGAAGCACGTGCGATTGAGTTCTACGACTTATTATCAAGCTTTGACTATATGGCTTCTACGCCGACCTTGTTTAATGCAGGGACACTTCGTCCACAGCTTTCGAGCTGTTATTTGACTACTGTGCCTGACAATTTGTTCGGTATCTATGGCGCAATTCGTGACAATGCGATGTTATCAAAGTGGGCAGGTGGTCTAGGCAATGACTGGACACCTGTACGTGCTTTGAACTCGTACATTAAAGGCACCAATGGTAAATCGCAAGGTGTCGTACCATTCCTCAAAGTCGTGAATGACACAGCAGTTGCAGTCAACCAAGGCGGTAAGCGTAAAGGTGCGGTCTGTGCCTATCTTGAAACATGGCACTTAGACATTGAAGAGTTCCTTGAGCTGCGTAAAAACACGGGGGATGATCGTCGTCGTACCCATGATATGAACACCGCAAACTGGGTACCTGACCTATTTATGCAACGTGTTTTAGAAAATGCAGAATGGACCTTATTTAGCCCATCAGATGCACCTGATCTACACGATTTGACAGGGACAGCTTTTGCAGAGCGTTATGCGCACTACGAAGACTTGGCAGCGAAAAAAGAAATCTTGCACAAGAAAGTCAAAGCACAAGACTTGTGGCGCAAGATGCTTTCAATGCTATTTGAAACGGGTCATCCATGGATCACGTTCAAAGATGTCTGTAACTTGCGCTCTCCGCAACAACACGTTGGCGTGGTGCATTCATCGAATCTGTGCACTGAGATTACCCTCAACACAGATCAAGACGAAATCGCTGTATGTAACTTAGGTTCTATCAACCTTGTACGTCACATCACTGACGGTCAACTTGACCATGCAAAACTTGAAAGCACAGTAAAAACTGCGGTGCGTATGCTCGATAACGTGGTAGACATTAACTACTACGCTGTTGAACAAGCTCGTAATTCAAACCTCAAACACCGCCCTGTCGGTATGGGCATCATGGGCTTCCAAGATGCGCTGTATGAATTGAATCTTGCTTATGGCTCTGATGAAGCGGTGGAATTTGCCGATCGCTCGATGGAAGCGATTAGCTACTTTGCCATTCAAACCTCAAGTGATCTTGCGATTGAACGTGGTGCGTACACCACATTCAAAGGATCACTATGGGATCAAGGTATTTTGCCAATCGACTCACTAAACAAAGTCGCCGCGACTCGTCCTGAAGGCATGTTTGAAGTGGATCGTTCAATGACTTTAGACTGGGATAGCTTGCGTGCCAAAGTACAAAAAGACGGTATGCGCAACTCGAATGTGATGGCGATTGCACCAACGGCGACCATTTCAAATATTTGTGGTGTATCACAATCGATTGAGCCGACTTTCCAAAACTTGTATGTGAAATCAAACTTGTCAGGTGAATTCACCGTGATCAACCCGTATCTTGTTCGTGCATTGAAAGATCGTGGACTTTGGGATGTAGTGATGGTCAACGACTTGAAACACTATGAAGGTTCGGTACAGAAGATCGCACGTATTCCACAAGACTTGAAAGACGTATTTGCGACTGCATTTGAAGTTGAGCCTCGTTGGATCGTTGATGCGGCAAGCCGTCGTCAAAAATGGATCGACCAAGCGCAATCATTGAACTTGTATATCTCTGGTGCGAACGGTAAGAAACTCGACATCACTTATAAAATGGCTTGGTTACGTGGCTTGAAAACCACTTATTACCTCCGTGCTTTGGGTGCGACTTCTGCAGAGAAATCAACCATTAACACAGGTGCATTGAATGCAGTAAAACCTGCAACGATGGCAGCAGCAGTTGAGCCTGAGCCAGCAGTTGCTCAAGAAGTTGCGCAACAAGATGATGGTTTCACCAATGCAGCGCCAGTGCCACAAGCTTGTAGCATTGACAATCCTGACTGTGAAGCGTGTCAGTGACAGTAAGAGGCGAATCAATAGATAAATCGTCGTAAAGATGAATCATGGCTCGGCGTGTTTTACTCAATTCAAAACACGCTGACTATCTGACAAAAAACGATTTTAAGTATTTTGAAATATAGCGAGATTATAATATGTCAATTCTAAGCTGGGACGACTTTGAAGATGATGCACAAAAGCATGCTCCTGCGACATCCCCATCTGCGCCCGTCGCACCGAAAGAAGCGCCTGTACAGAAAGTGGTATTTGATGGACAGCCACAAGCGCAGAGCGTGGCTCCTGCAAAATCCCCTGCACCAACAGCAAATGGAAATGCAATTGATCCAACCGATTCGATGGCTCGAGCATCTGAATCCTTAAAACATTTAGATGTTGCACCAGGTCTTGAAGAGCTGGAAATGGGTGCAGGTCGTGTAGAGGTCGAAGATAAGCGCATGATCAACTGTCGTGCCGATCTCAACCAACTTGTACCTTTCCGCTATGAGTGGGCGTGGCAAAAATATCTTGATGGCTGTGCCAACCACTGGATGCCTCAAGAAGTCAACATGAACCACGATATCGCATTGTGGAAATCTGAAAATGGCTTGACCGATGACGAACGTGTGATCGTGAAACGCTCATTAGGTTTCTTCTCTACTGCAGATTCATTGGTTGCGAATAACTTGGTTTTGGCGATCTATCGTCTGATCACCAATCCAGAATGTCGTCAATATATTTTGCGTCAAGCATTCGAAGAAGCGATTCACACCCATGCTTATCAATACTGTATTGAGTCATTAAGCATGGACGAAGGCGAAATCTTCAATATGTACCGTGAAGTCCCGAGTGTGGCACGTAAAGCCGCTTGGGGATTGAAATACACCCAATCGCTTGGTGATCCAAGCTTTAAAACAGGTACGACCGAAGATGATCAACAATTGCTCCGCAACTTGATCGCATTCTACTGTGTGCTTGAAGGCATCTTCTTCTACTGTGGCTTTACCCAAATCTTGAGTATGGGTCGTCGTAACAAGATGACTGGTGTGGCTGAGCAGTTCCAATATATCTTGCGTGATGAGTCGATGCACGTGAACTTCGGTATCGACATGATTAACCAAATCAAGATCGAAAATCCACAGCTTTGGACGAAAGACTTCCAACAAGAAGTGATCCAAATGATCTTGGAAGGCACCATGCTTGAAATCGAATATGCTCGTGATACCATGCCACGTGGCGTACTCGGTATGAATGCTGCGATGATGGAGGAATATCTGAAATTCATCTCTAACCGTCGTCTAACACAACTGGGTTTGCCTGAGCAGTTCAAAGGTGTGAATAATCCATTCCAGTGGATGTCTGAGATGATGGATTTGCGTAAAGAGAAAAATTTCTTTGAAACACGTGTGACGGACTATCAGACTGGTGGTGCGTTAAGTTGGTAATGAACCGATTGAATTGCAATAACTAAAAGATGAAGTCACATATTAAAATCCCCCTTCAGTTAAATCCAACTGAAGGGGGATTTTCGATTCATAGCGCTAACAGTCTACAATGACATATCAACAACAATACGCCCATCAATTTTGCCTGCTTCCATGCGATCAAAGATATCATTGATGTTTTCTAAAGGTTCGACACTAATGTGTGCCTTGACCTTTCCACGTGCAGCAATCTCTAAAGCTTCTTTTAAATCAAGTCGTGTACCAACAATCGAACCACGTACAGTAATCCCTTCAAGTACCATATCAAAGATCGACAAATCAAATTTACCTGGTGGCAACCCATTTAACACCATCGTACCGCCACGACGGATAATTTGTACTGCTTGCTCAAAGGCTTTTGGCGAAACTGCAGTCACTAATACACCATGACAACCATCACCCGTGGCAGCCATCACAGCTTCTTTAACATCTTGTTTGAGCGCATTGATACCAACATCTGCACCTAGCTTTTGAGCTAGCTCAAGTTTCGAATCATCAACATCAATTGCAACAACATTAAAACCCATCGTTTTGGCATACTGTACCGCCACATGACCTAAACCACCAATACCAGAGATGGCAACCCAATCCCCCGTCTTAGCCTCTGTCATTTTTAACCCTTTATATACAGTCACACCTGCACACAAAATTGGTGCAATTTCGAGCAAATCAACACCCTCAGGAATCACGCCAACATACTCACCATCAGCTAGGCAATATTCAGCAAAGCTACCATTCACTGAATAACCTGAGTTTTGTTGCTCTTTACACAAGGTTTCCCAACCTGCATAGCAATGGTCGCAATGTCCACAGGCAGAATACAGCCATGGCACACCCACTTTATCACCGACCTTGAGATGGTGAATACCTTCGCCTATTTCCACCACTTCACCCACGCCTTCGTGTCCTGGGATAAATGGTACGGTCGGTTTTACAGGCCAGTCACCGTGCATCGCATGTAAATCTGTATGACAAACACCCGTAGCAATCATTTTCACTAAGACTTTACCTGTAGTGACTTTAGGGATTTCCACTTGCTTAATTTCTAAAGGTTGATTAAATGCTGTCACAACAGCAGCCTTCATAGTTCCCATCTTGTTATCTCCATTTCCTAGATATCAGCATCATTGATGATACCGATACTTTGACCATAACAAGATGAAGGTAGGTATTTGGTATGTGCGATTTAATTGAATCGCGAAAAGTTCAAACTGCGCATTCAATACACCTCAAATGCTAATCTAAGAAGATTATTTTGTCGATCAGAACAGCTTTGAAAATACCAAGGTAGCTGAGTAAATCTTATTCAACGTTATTTAAGATTCATTTTTATAAAAATAGAAACTACAAAAAACATAAACCCGAATTGAACTCCCTGTTCAATTCGGGCAATATGCGGTTGTGCGACGATTTTTGTTTTTATTAGGTCTTCCTTACCACATCTTTTCCATGATGATGTTCCATTCAGCTAAAATCTATCCATAGTGTGGGCTTCCAAGCCCGATCCTGCGCTGATGTAGTTATCTTAAGAAAAACTCGCTTTCGCCGAAAGTCGCAAATCACAACAGCTTTTGTAAGCTATTTCTTACAGTATTTTTACAATGAAGTACGATACTTTTATGGCGCTTGTACTTGACCATTTTGAATATCAGTTTTTAAGTTTTCTGTCCGAGATTTCTCAATACCTTCTTGGATTTTTTCATCTGCTTCTTCTTGATCGCCCTCTTCCTCTTCAATCTCTTCATGAATGCACTCATACATACGATCAGTTTGTAGTACGGTATAGACAGGAAAATGATCCGAGCCGATATGTGGTAGCCGTTCCATTTTTACTAAGGCGAAGTCAATGCTGTGAAAGACATGATCCAACGACCAACGGAAGCATGGATAGTCCGCATGAAAGGTATTGATAAATTTACGCCCAACACGTGGGTCAAGCAAACCACTGATGCGCTGAAACAGTCGTGTGGTCTTCGACCAAGCCACATCATTAAGATCACCCATCACAATACAGCTTTGATTCATATCTTTGATCGCATCGCCAACCATCAGTAGCTCTGCATCTCGCAAAGTTGACTCGGCGGCTTCCGTCGGGCTTGGTGGCTGTGGATGTAAACAATACAAATCAACTTCATTGCCCGAGCGTAAGATCACCGAAGCATGAATTGATGGGATTTCATCACTGAGTAAATGTTTGACTTCAGCATTTTTCAATTCAAGTTTGCTATAAAGATGCATGCCGTAAAGATTATCTAGCGGCACAGCAACACGATAAGGATAGTCCTTCTCAATGACACTTAGTGCATTTTGCCAAGATTGATCGGTTTCGAGAGTAAGTAGCAAATCAGGTTGGAGCTCATTAACGAGATTGATGAGCTTTTGATATTTACGATTCGGTGTCAATACATTCGATACGATCATCGAGATTTGCTTGTCAGGATTAAGGTCTTCTTGTCGTACTGATTTAACCTGATTTTTCCAAATAAAGGTATAAGGCAACACCATTTTGAGTTGATAAGCGATCGCAGCCATCAGCGCAATCAGTAAAATTTCACGCCATATCGTCCACGGCGCAGGCCACCAAAGCAGCCCTGCCAAAGTCAGCAAGCCGACTGTGAGCACTTGCAAACGTGGAAAATCGGCAACACGAAACCACCACTCATCACGAGGAATTCGTGAGGAGATGGTGAGCCAAATCACCAATAATGCCAAAATCACAAACAACAACATGCAATAAATCCCCAAACTTTTTATTCGTTTTGTTGCTAACGATTAATTTAACGCACCGATATTAACTAATGATGGCAGTTGATGCAGAAGTTTTTTGTTATTTATCAGATTTTAAAAGTTGAACGATTTATAAATATGGATTGTCACCTTGACCTTATCACCAAATAGAATTGTTACGACTTCGCAGGAGAAGTGCTGTGCAGAAGCTATTGCATTTGCTACACTTTAACCCCTTTATCGAGTTATTTTTTTAATTACAAAACCTGAGGCAAGATGACATGAAAGTAGGTTTGGTTGGCTGGCGTGGAATGGTTGGTTCTGTTCTGATGCAACGTATGGTTGAAGAAAATGATTTTGCGCACTTTGAGCCATTTTATTTTTCAACCAGTAATGCAGGTGGTGAAGCACCTACATTGGGTGGAAAGACAGCCCCTGCTTTGATGGATGCCAACGATATTAGTAGCTTGAAGCAAATGGACGTGATCGTCACTTGTCAAGGTGGTGACTACACCTCTGCGGTCTATCCACAGCTTCGCAAAGACGGTTGGAATGGCTACTGGATTGATGCGGCAAGCACATTACGCATGGCGGATGAAGCGATCATCGTGCTTGATCCTGTTAATGCCAATGTGATTAAAGATGGCTTAGCTAATGGTGTCAAAACCTTTGCAGGTGGTAACTGTACCGTATCTTTGATGTTGATGGGTTTAGGCTCTCTGTTCCAAAACAACTTGGTTGAGTGGATGACGGCGATGACTTATCAAGCTGCATCTGGTGCAGGTGCGCAAAATATGCGTGAGCTGATCACTGGTATGGGCTACCTGTACAACAATACCAAAGACTTATTGGATGATCCGAAGTCTGCAATCTTAGATATCGACCGTGAAATCGCCTCACTACAACGTGGTGACAGCTTTCCGAAAGCGAACTTTGGCGTGCCACTTGCAGGTTCATTGATTCCATATATCGACAAACAGCTTGAAAGCGGTCAGTCTAAAGAAGAATGGAAAGGTCAGGTTGAAACCAACAAAATCTTAGGTAATACACAGATCGTTCCAATTGATGGGCACTGTGTACGTATCGGTGCAATGCGTTGTCATTCACAGGCGTTGACCATCAAACTTCGTCAAGATGTGCCTTTGAATGAGATTGAAGACATGATCGCTCAATCTAACGAATGGGCGAAAGTCGTGCCAAATACACGTGAAGCATCAATGACTGATCTTACACCTGTAGCGGTAACTGGTACACTTTCTGTTCCAGTTGGTCGCTTGCGCAAAATGAACATGGGCAAAGAATACCTCGGGGCATTCACCGTGGGTGATCAACTCCTGTGGGGAGCAGCTGAGCCATTACGCCGTATGCTTCGCATCTTGATTGAAGATCAATCTTAAGCTGAAATAAAAGCAGAATTCGACTTGCTAACAAGCAACGAAGCATTGTAAGTTATACCGTAGAGTGAATTGATTTGCTCTACGGTTTTTTTCGACATTTTATTGCCTAGAAATTCACATTTGTGGCTAATATTGTTAGATGGAACAAAATTCAAGGGTGTGAGGTATTTACATCCACGGTGGTAAAGAAAATAAGTAAGACGGAACGATCATGGGATTGCAACACAAATTTGGGGTAGCTTTTTTACAGTTCGGCTTAGGGTTAACGACTTTAACGCCTATTATCAGCCATGCCCTTACCTTAGACCCTGTCAATATTGACTCATCTCGTGGTGAGCCGCTGTATGCAGAAATTCCTTTCCGTCAGGCACAAAGCAAAAAATCAATTAATGTCTCTATTGCACAGCCTTTTGAAAGCGGGGAAGTTGCTGTCTTGAATGAGGCAGAATACGCCCATTACAACTTCTATGTTCGTCAAAATGCTGATGGCAATGGCGTCATCGTCATCACTTCAAGTCGAGCAATCAATAGCAATGCGATTGACCTAACCTTGAAGATCGAAGATGCAGGACAAACACGAATTCAGCAAATTCGAGGCAGTTTGCCTAGCCGTATTGATCGCTTAAAAAGTAGCTTAAATGAGACTGTACTCAAGCCTCGTTATGTCACCAATGATCAAGACTTAAAACTTAACTTACCTGAAGTTTCCAATTTCCCTGAAGAAAACCAACTTCGTGTTGCAAATGTTGCACCACCAATGATGCAGAAACAAACCGTTCCAGAACCAGTTAAAAGTACTGTAAAAAGTATTGGTTTAGCAACATCTAATAACGCCACACCCCCTGTTGTCAGTACCCCAACTCAACAAGTTGCTCGTCAAACCACTTCGAGTACAGCAGTTGCCAAGCAAAATACACAAGTCTCGCAACAGCAGACACCATCACAAACAGCAACGACAAAACCAAATAATACAAATACCGTAGCACCATCTCCAAAAGGTGAATTAAACATCAATGTCACTCGTCGAGATGCAAGTCAACCTGTACCAAAAGCTGAACCAGTAAAGACTGCAAAAACTGTAAGCTCTGTAGCACAGCAATCTGCTGCAAAAGTTACAGCATCAAGCAAAACTACAACTCAACCGAAACCTATAGCCGAAAAAGCGAAAGTAAAAGCCACAAGCGTTAAAAAGGTACATAAGCAAACCCCACCAACGAACACTAATGCACAAGAAAAGCATAAAGTACAAGCCAATGAATCGCTCTGGGGTATTGCCAATCAAATCGCCAAGCAGGAAAGCGTTCCGATCCAGCAAGTGATGAAGCAAATCCAAGAAAATAATAAACATGCGTTTATTAACGGCAATCCCAATCAGCTCAAGCAAGGTGCAATTTTAAGCTTGAATTATCAATATCAAGCGCCAACAGAAAAACCAAAAGCGACCACGCAGTCTACGCCACCAAAAAAAACTGAAGCAACAACTGCATCCACTGCATCACTCGCTGCTAAAAAAGCAGAAAAACATTCACAAGCCCACATGAGTATTATTGCAGGTGATAGCAAAGGTACGACGCAGGGGAGCAAAAAATCCAAAGGTATCGACAAAAAAGTGGCAAATGAGCTAACTGTCCGTGTCAAACAAGCACGTCAAAGTGCATTAGGATTGCAAAATAATGTGCGTCAGCTTGATCGTGATTTGGTCGCTAAAGAACATCGAATTGCGTTACTCAACGCACGTTTAGCAGAACTTGAACAGCAGCTCAAAAAGCGCCAAACATCAGAAACAAAATCGTCTGAAAAAACCAAATCCAATGTCACATCTCAAGCAGAGGCTCGAGCAGAGCTACCGAATAAGGGACAATTTCAGACGTTATCAAATATCCATCAATATAAAATGAGTATGCAACAGGGGTTAGTCTAATTATGTCTACTGCAATTTTAGTCATCTGTGGGGTCATGCTGGTCGCAGCGATATTAATTCGTATGCGCCAAAAAAAAGCGGAAGAGGCACCTCAACAAAAGAAAGCAGCCAAATCCACTACTAAACCTAAATCATCAAAAAAAACCTCAACTGCTACTGCAAAACCTGAAAAAACAATTGAGAGCAAGCCCAAAAAAGAGATTAAACGCCCTCAAATCGATATCGACAATCTCACCTCAAAAATTGATGTGATGATTGCAGATCGTCAGTTCGCAAAAGCTGAAGGCATGATTAATCAAACCCTAAATCAAGATGCCTCTCATCATGTCTTATATTCAAAGCTAATGAATATCTATGTGTTGCAGCATGATGAATTCGCCATAAATCAGCTGCTCAACACTGTGCAAAATCAAGGACTAAACGAAGTTTACCAAGATTTATTCAGTCGAAAAGAAGCCTATTTAGAAGAAAAATCAAGTACAGCATCCATAGATCAAAATACTGCCGACACCGTAGAAAATGTGTCTAATTCGCAAGTATCCAGTCAAAGCTTAGATTTTGATAGCTTAAATGATTTCAATACACCTGAAACCACAAACAACGCACCACTTGAATTTGAATCAAAAGCCACTGGTTCTAGCACCACAAGTTTTGACGATCTTAGCTTCAATGTTGATAGCCCAAAAGTTGAACAAGCAGATACGTCACTCAACTTTGATCAATCCATTACTGAATCAAAGCCAAATGATGATAGCCAAAGTTTAGTTTTCAATCTAGATCAGGATGCTTCTGCACCCAAAACAGAAAGTACGCCATCTTTTGATTTTAATCTTGATCAACCATCTACTGAGCAACCAACAACAAATACAGACTTCAATCTTAACGAAACGACTGAACAAAGCGAATCAACATCATTTGAAGAGACAACAAACTTTGATCAGACCGCTAATATTGGCTTTGAGTCCGAAGCAAATCCGCTTGATGCACAAACAACTTTTGCCGAAGCTGATGATCCAATCACGCAAGCATTCCCTGCGCTCGCCCAAGTCAATCCAACAGCGCTAGACATCGAGTTGGCAGAGCAATATATTCGTCTCGGTGAAATTGCAGCAGCAAAACAACTATTAACCGTAGATCAAACACAACTAAGCGTCGATCAAGCTGAGAAAGTGCAACAACTTTTGCAGAAAATCGCTTAAGTTTTAATACACCACAACTTTTCAAGCTACAATAAGCAACTCTCAAGTTGCTTATTTTTTTCACATGATCTCAACACAGATAGCAGTGATCTATATGGGTGGTACTTTTGGCAGTATCGGAGCGCCTCTCTACCCTATGCCAGCGAAAGCATTTTTAGAAAAACTACAACAGCTTAGCATTAAATATCAATTTCAAGGCTTAGAAGAATATCTTCTGAATTTTTTTGAAGCGCCAAGTATCAAAGACAGTAGTGAACTGTCTGCGATAGACTGGCTTGAAGTTGCACAGCAGATTTTAGAATTATCGAATCAATTTCAACATTTTATTATTATTCATGGCACAGATACACTGCACTATGCTTCAGCATTTTTATCACACCTATTCACTGATCGACTGCATATTATTGTTACTGGCAGTCAATTTCCGCTATTAGATTCGAATGGTGAGCACTTACACGTCAACAGTGATGCGTGGACAAACTATCAATTTAGCATTGCGCAAATCAAAAATATTTCACAAGGTTGTTATACCGCATTTGCAGGCAAGCTTCATCATGCCAACCAAAGCATTAAGACGCATACCACTGAACTTGAGGCTTTTCAAAGTAATTCTTTACCAAGAGCATGGCAAAGCGTAGTTCAAGATTTAGATTTTCATCAGATTAAACATTGGATTTTACAAGTTAAGGATATTCGCATCACCAATTTGTATTGCACACCATCACCACCTGATCAGCTTGCAATACAACTGAATGTATTATCTGAAAATCCGCCACAAATACTCATTTTACAGACATTTGGTTCAGGCAATTTAGCTTATTCAGCGTCATTGAAATCCGCACTGCAAAACTTGATTGCAAAAAACTGTTGGGTGATCATCAGCAGTCAGGTATTATTCGGCGAACTTTCCAATGGCTACGCTGTGTCTTCGTGGTTATCTGAGCTTGGTGTCATCATTGAGCCACATTATAGTCAGGCAGACCTTTATGCACGCTCAATGCTGTTGTACTTGCAATATGCCGATCAACAGGATTGGCAAAGCTATTGGCGCAACAAAGCTATAACCTAATTTTTAAGTTTGGATTGTTTAAGTTTATTTACTCAATTATTTTGGTCATTTGTCATTTATGCAACGTTTTGCACTTGGTATAGAATTTTGCGGTACACGCTTTAAGGGTTGGCAAACTCAACAAGCAGGTGTGCGCAGTATTCAAGAAACCATCGAAACCGTCTTAAGTAAAATTGCCGATGAACCCATCATCGTTCACGGCGCAGGACGCACCGATGCGGGTGTGCATGCCACCAATATGATTGCACACTTTGATACCAATGCGATTCGCCCTGAACGTGGTTGGATCATGGGCGCAAACTCACAGCTTCCAAAAGACATCGCCCTACAATGGATTCAGCCAATGGGCGAGGATTTCCATGCACGATTTAAAGCCTGCGCACGACGCTATCGTTATGTGATCTATAGCGCACCTCGTCGCCCTGCACTACTTTGGGGACAAGTCACGCATGCACACTACGCATTGGACGTGGAAAAAATGCAACGTGCCGCACTCAAATTCGAAGGTACGCATAATTTTGAAACTTTTCGTGCAGCTGCCTGTCAATCCAATCAGCCTGTGCGCCATGTAAAACATTGTCGATTATTCCAACATGGCGCTTATTTAGTGCTTGATATTCAGGCGGATGGATTCCTACACCATATGGTGCGTAATATCGTCGGCTGTTTATTAGAAGTCGGACAAGGGTTTTATGATGTAGATCATATTGATGAGATGTTTGCCGCAGAAGATCGAAAAGCCGCAGGCATCACTGCACCTGCACACGGTTTGTATTTTATTCAAGCCTATTACCCTGAACAGTTTCAACTACCCAAAACCGAACTTGGACCATTGTGGCTCAATTTACCAGAATAAAACCCTGTTTAATAAAATTAGTTATTCTGTATCAACTGCTTACGCTTACGATATTCCACTGGCGTTTCATCCGTCCAGCGCTTAAACGCACGATAGAATGTACTTGGCTCAGAGAATCCTGTGAGATAGACAATTCGCTCTACACTCTCATTGGTACTTGCCAACAGTTTTTTCGCCAAGCGGCAACGATAATCTGAAAGAATTTGCTGAAAACTGGTATTTGCTTCACTGAGCTGTGTACGCAAACGACGAGGTGTAATATTAAGCTGACCTGCCACAGTTTCTAGTGTAGTTTCACCACTTTCTAATGTTGAGCCAATCGCACGGCGCACCTCACCGACAAGGTCGTATCTTGCCAATTCTTGCAGTTTTTCGACTGCCAATTGTTCATGCAATTGAAGCAATTCAGGCTCTGCTTGCCACATTGGAAACTCTAAAATCGCAGGGTCAAAATACAAGCGCGTTTCTTTTTGCCCTAAGCTGACTGGACAACCGTAGACCCGAAGGTATTCCTCTTCATAGGCGCCATCATCAAAGTTAAAATCAATAAATGCAGGGGTAAAACGCCCTTCTGTCACAAACTTAAAAAAGCGCAAAACGCCAGAAAAAATACATTCGCTATAATGACGATTGACCAACGGATCAACGAACTCTTGCATGCCATTGGTGATATAACAATGCGCCTCATTGATCACCAGCTCCGCACTTAGCGCATCACTAATTAAACGCTGATACGCCAAAGCACGCTGTAGACCTTCACCGAAGTTGGCACTACTCATAAACAAATGCTCAATCACTTGACCACGATACAATGGCAAATGTTCACCGAGGTGCAATCCTGCATCTTCATCATTAGTGACTTGTACAAGTGCCGACCAAAATGCATGTTGCGCACTCAGCGGTGTTCTGGCATTCGCCTGCATCTGCCCTTGCGCAACACCTGCTTTCGACAAAATCTCCTCAGTTGGCAAACCTGCCCGACGCATTGCTTGGTAGCCTAAGCGTAAAATGACCGACGCATCAGTTAATTGGCTCACGTCACACATCCTTTATGGTTATGATTTTCATCTATTAAGATTAGCGTCAATTGACCAAACTGACAATGTATCTTGTCTTTTTTTTGCAAAATATTTATTAAAAAGAATACTTATAAGAAATATTCTCCGTGAAATGAAATCCAAGCACCAATTTGACATACTCAAGAATAATTTACGCTGACATTTACTTGAGATTTTGCAGTTTTTTGGCTATAATGCGCACCTCTATTTTTCAATCAATTAGGTAGGCCATGGCCAATAAAGAAGAACTCATTGAGTTTGAAGGCGTTGTCACCGAAACGCTTCCAAATACGATGTTCCGTGTTCGTTTGGAAAACGGTCACGAAGTAATCGCTCACATTTCAGGAAAAATGCGTAAACACTATATCCGCATCCTGACTGGCGATAATGTCAAAGTCGAAATGACGCCATACGATTTGTCAAAAGGTCGTATTACTTATCGTGCACGCTAAGCACGGTTGACGATTCATTCAATGTTTTATCAAAT
>LULM01000013.1_pt1 | contig 51949 bp, 40 predicted proteins | sample 728151 | NCBI WGS metagenome assembly LULM01 (sample SAMN03860289, study PRJNA289734) | marine metagenome | biome: seawater column; feature: ocean; material: water; isolation source: Red Sea water column Station 149 - depth 200m | place: Saudi Arabia: Red Sea | collected 2011-10-15 | depth 200 m
CGAATGATATGGCGTTTCACCGCCTTGCGCTTGATAATCAGGATACTTGATCGCTTCAAGCAAGGTAACTTTCAGCTCAAGTTTTGCCAACATCAGTCCAAGGCTAAGCCCGACCATGCCTCCACCAACAATGATGATTGGTTGCATCCATTTATCCTTAACTTATTCAATGATTTAATTGACCGTTTAACAGTCCAAGCATAACTGAATTTATAACGCGACTAAAGCGATAATCCGCATTAATTCGTTATCAATACGTGAGCATAATTTTTATTAGTTTGTCCATCTTTTAAAAATAACCACAAATCACATTTGAAAGATTTACACATGATTTTGGCAGTTTTTGCCTATTGTCACTGCTTCGCTTCTGATGCAAAGTAAATGTTCAAAATAGCAGACCTACAAGGAAGTCGATATGTTTGGACAAATGATGAATCGCCCATTAGTGATCAGTAGCCTGATTGATCATTTTCACAAAACGCCAAACGTCTTGCCAATGCACTGAGCCAATACAATTTGCAACTCGGTGATCGTTTAGCCACCATTGCATGGAATAATTATCGTCATCTTGAAACATGGTATGCGGTTTCTGGTAGTGGCTACGTATGCCATACCATCAACCCTAGACTTTTCCCTGAACAATTGATCTTTATTATCAATGATGCCAAAGATAAGGCATTGTTTTTCGATGTGACATTTTTGCCATTAATTACTGCAATTAAAGATAAAATTCCAACAGTTGAGAAGTTGATTTGTTTGGGTGGGAAAGATGAAAAAGTTCTCGCCACTTTGCCTGATGTATTATTTTTCGACGATTTGATTGCATCGAATCATGATGAATTTGAATGGCCAGAACTTGATGAAAATGCAGCGAGTTCTCTCTGCTACACCTCAGGGACTACAGGTAATCCCAAAGGCGTATTGTATAGCCACCGCTCAACACTACTCCATGCTTTTGGTATTGCATTACCTGACTCGCTAAACCTTTCTGCAAAAGATGTGGTGCTCCCTGTGGTACCGATGTTCCATGTCAATGCGTGGGGAATTCCATATGCTACAGCGATGACAGGCAGCAGCTTAGTCCTTCCCGGTCCAAATCTTGACGGCGATAGCTTAGTCAGCTTGATTGATGATTATAAAGTCACTGTTGCACTTGGTGTACCAACCATTTGGCAAGGCCTTCTTGCTGCAGCTGCAAAACGTGACACCACACTAGAGAGCATGGTGCGCAATGTGGTTGGCGGAGCCGCATGCCCACCTGCGATTATCAAAATGTTTAAAGATAAATATCAATGCGAAACGATTCATGCTTGGGGGATGACGGAAACCAGTCCACTCGGGACAGCGAATCAAACCAAAGCGAAGCATAAAGATTTATCCGCTGAGCAATTGGAAAAACTCCGCTTATCACAAGGTCGTCCAGTATTTGGCGTAGAGCTACGTCTTGTCGATCCTGATGAGAACAATAAAGTCTTGCCACACGATGGAACGACGCAAGGCAATCTGCATATTCGTGGACATTGGATTGTTTCGGAATACTTTAATAAAGGCACTTCGGCGCTCACAGCAGATGGTTGGTTCGATACAGGTGATGTTGCAACCATTGATCCAGATGGTTTCTTGGTGATTCGTGACCGTTCAAAAGATTTGATTAAATCAGGCGGTGAATGGATTTCTTCTGTTGAACTTGAAGGGATTGCCATGAGTCATCCTGAGATTCGTATGGCAGCAGCGATCGCCGCCAAACATCCAAAATGGGACGAACGCCCTGTTTTAGTTGCCATCAAAGAAGAAGATAGCAACATTGATGAAGAAGCGGTAAAAGCTTACTATCATGGCAAAATTGCCGATTGGCAGATTCCAGACCGAGTTATCTTTGTTGATGCGATTCCAATCAACGGCACTGGAAAAATGGTCAAATCAGAACTTCGTGACCAATATGGTGATGTGTTACTTGGCGCATAACCAAGCCCAAAATCACTCAAAACCTAAACAGAAGTGGCGTAAGTCACTTCTGTTTTTTAAAACCCAGTTTTTGAATCACTCTATTCATTATTAAGTGCAAACAACCAATTTTGAAAAATGATTTTTCATGTGTATGTGTAATTTGCTACTATGCACAGCCCAATTCACTAGACTTGTCAAATTCTTATGCAACTCGATTATCAGCAACAACTCGAATTTAAAGTACAACACTTGCTTGCGCAGTTTGCTGAATTTGACATGCCTGAAATCGAAGTCTTCGAATCACCTGAAAGTCACTATCGTATGCGTGCCGAGTTTCGCATTTGGCATACCGATGACGATCTGTTTTATGCGATGTTTGAACGTGATGAAGAAGGTAAAAAGCAAGTCATTCGCATTGATGATTTTCCAACGGCAACAAAGTCGATTAACGATCTCATGCCGATTCTTTTGACAGAAGTGAAAGCCAGTCCGCTACTTTCAGAGCGCTTATTTGAAATTGATTTTTTGGCATCAAAGCATGGGGAAATGCTCGTTTCTATGATCTATCACCGTCAGTTAAATGAAGCATGGACTGCAATTGCAAAAACATTACAAGAAAAACTCGACATTAAAATTATTGGGCGCAGTCGTGGTCAGAAAATTGTTTTAGCTGATGATTTTGTGATTGAAAAACTCATGGTGAATGGTCGTGAATTTACCTATAAACAAATCGAAAATGGCTTTACTCAACCCAATGCGATTGTCTGTGAAAAAATGCTCTCTTGGGCATGTGATGTCGCACAAGAAAATCAGACTGAATCACCAACTGACTTATTAGAACTCTATTGTGGGAATGGTAATTTCACCCTACCGTTGTCATTACATTTTAGAAATGTGCTTGCTACCGAACTCGCCAAAAGCTCCGTCTATGCCGCCAAATGGAACATGGCTGAAAATCAAATTGAAAATATTCAACTCGCTCGCCTCTCCGCAGAAGAATTTACCGAAGCCTATCAAGGCAAACGTGAGTTCCGCCGTTTAAAAGAAGAAAATATTGAATTGTCGAGTTATCAATTTGATACGGTTTTTGTTGATCCACCACGTGCAGGTATTGATGACGACACATTAGCTTTAATCGCACAATTCCCACAAATTATTTATATTTCCTGCAATCCTGAAACGCTGTATGACAACTTACAGACTTTGAGTGAAACACATGACATTAAACGCTTTGCGATGTTTGATCAGTTCCCATTTACTCATCATGTCGAGTCGGGTGTGTTATTGGTGAAAAAGTAAGCTTCGTTAAATGACTGCTGACATCACATACGCATAACTTAAACTGGCTAACATCAAGCCCCAAATCGGCAACCGCCCTGTATAAAAAATCGCAAAAGCAATGATCAGGAAAATACCGTCGGCGATTGAATCGACTCCTTTGGGCAACATATTTTGAACTAACATCAAAATCAGCAAGGCAATCACCCCTGCACTAATCCCCTGAAACATAGCGCGTAAATATTTATTTTTTGATAAATAACTCGTCATCGGCAATGCGCCAATTAAAACTAATGCTGCAGGTAGAAATATTGCAAGCACTGCAAATAAAGCCGCCAAGGCACTGATCGAAGGAAAAGCTTTCGCACCGAGAAATGCACTAAAATTAAATAATGGTCCTGGTAAAGTCTGAATCACCCCATAACCCGTCATAAACTGATCTTGTCTAACCCAATTTTGCTGAACGATGCTCTGCTCCAAAAGTGGTAACACCACATGACCACCGCCAAACACCAATGCACTGGCTTGATAAATCTCATAAAAAAAATTGGCAGGATGATCACCTGACAGAAATGTCGATATTAAAATCGGTGTAAAAAATAAGATCACAAAAAATACAATTAAAGCAAAAATAGCAACTCGTTTAGACACTGGAAAATCAAGTTGCGCTAACGCCGAATAAGATTGTTTATAGAAAAATATTAGCCCTAAAATCATAGCAATTAAAATGAGAACTAACTGATTTAACTCACTAAACACCAAACCAACTGCTGTCAAAATAATCACAATCGCGTAATGAAATTTGGTTTTACAGATTTGCTTGCTCATCATCAGCACCGCATGAACAACGATCACCACGATTGCAAGTAACAAGCCTTTTAAAATCATCGCATTGGATAACCAAGAGAAGTGACTCAAACTAATCGCAAGCAAATACATCAAGATCGCACTCGGCAAGGTAAAACCAAGCCAAGACGCAAATGCACCAAGATAACCAGCTCGATGCAGCCCTAAGCCCATACCGACTTGGCTACTACTTGGACCGGGTAAAAACTGACAAAGCGCCACCAATTGCAGATATTGTTCTGCGCTCATCCAAGCTTTTTGATCAATAATTTTTGTTTGAAACAGTGCAATATGCGCCGCAGGACCGCCAAAAGAAATGCAACCCAAATAGAAAAATAATCGAAATATTGAAAATGGTGTGTCCATATACTTGTGCGATTTTGATCAAACCAGTTAATTTAAAGCATATATATGACATTACGGTGAATAAGCAACCTTTAAAAATCAGGACTTAAACTCGCATTAAAAAAGACCGCCGAAGCGATCTCTTTAAATTGTAGATTTTTCATCAATCAATCGCAGGTGTATAACGTCCAAAAGCAATATCATCTTTAATTCGATCAGATTCTGCTAAGACCATGTCGAGCAGATTTTTCACATTATCCAGTGTTACCACAGGACTAAGTGTGGTCATCTTCAAGGATTGATTCAGACCGACTTTGGTCACACCAATGTTCGCCTCGCCACGTGCAAACAGTTCATCTGCAACGTTTTGATTTAAACTATTCAAATATTGCGCTGAATAATCTTTCGGTACGACACGGAACAACACCGATGCAAACTGTGGCTCAACCAATAGCTCTAAACCATCAGTCGCCTTGATATAGTCGGCAACTTCACGTGTCAGTTTTACACCATGATCAATCATTGAACCATAAAGCTCTTCACCGAGTGCCTCAATCGTCATCCACAATTTCAACGCATCAAAACGACGCGTGGTTTGCAATGATTTCGATACAAGGTTTGGCACGCCATGCTCTTCATCATAAGCCGAGTTGAGATACTCCGCCTCATAATGCATAAAGCGATAATTGGCTTCATCTTTGAGCAAGAACGCACCACAGCTAATGCTTTGGAAATAATGCTTATGGAAATCCAAAGTCACCGAATCAGATAGTTCAATACCGTCTAACATCGAATGAAATTCATTGGATAAAACCAATGCACCACCCCAAGCTGCATCGACATGCATCCATGCGCCATACCTATTGGTAATGTCACGGATTTGCTTGAGTGGATCAATTGCGCCTGCATCAGTCGTACCCGCAGTTGCCACCACACATGCCACGATTTTGCCTTCAGACTGTAGCAATGCCATGGTTTTTTCCAAGGCATCGATATCCATCTGCGCTTTGTCATTGACAGGTACAGTCACAACTGACTGAAAGCCCATGCCCATCATCGCCATGTTCTTTTGCACAGAAAAATGCGCATTTTCAGAACAGATGACTTTGACGTTTTTCATCGCTTCATTCGGTACGCCATCGCGCTGAACTGACCACGGCTTGCCGTGTTCATCTTGCCAGTTTTTAGCAATACACCAATCACGCGCCAGCAATACACCCATCAAGTTCGACTGTGTACCGCCAGAGGTAAACACACCTGCTTGACCTGCACCATAACCGACTTTTTGACGTAGCCAATCGATCAACTGCACTTCCATCAATGAACCCGCAGGACTTTGATCCCATGAATCCATCGATTGATTGGTTGCATTAATCAATACTTCTGCGATTTGACTGGTCACCATCGTTGGACAGTGCAAATGCGCAAGCGAATGCGGATGATGTACTTTTAAACTTTTATTGAGGAAAAGCTCGACCATACGTTGTAATGACGCTTGCACGCCCAAACCTTCTTTTGAAGGATTAAAGGCAATCGCATTGCGAAGTTCTTTAATGCTCCCGCCAGTGTACATTTTGTCATTTTGCAACCATGCTGCAACTGCTTTGGTTGCTTGCTCCATCGCAGACTCGTAGTCTGCAATAGATTGTGCATCGTTACATAGCAAAGCACGGCGATGTTCTGCGAAGTCCACCATATTATGCGCCTCGAACATAAACCAATGCATCTTGCACGGCTTGTTTAAAGCGTTTGATCAACTCTTCACATTCATCACGAGTGATGATCAATGGGCAAAGTAGACGAATTACCGTTCCACCACGACCACCTTTTTCAAGCATCAGTTTGTTTTCAAAACATGCACGTTGGATTTCTGCGGCAAGTTGTGAATCGGCAGGATAAGCACCCAAATGATTAGCTTCTTGACGCTCATCGACAATTTCCACGCCGATCATCAAGCCACGACCACGAATGTTACCGATACATGGCAATTCTTGCTGTAATCTTTTCAATTCAGCCTGAATGAATTCACCTTGAGTTTGTGCATTTTCAGCCAATTTTTCAGACTTAATCGTGTTGAGTGTCGCAAGACCTGTACCCATCGCCATTTGGTTACCACGGAAAGTCCCGGTGTGACCAGCAGGTTGCCATGAATCAAACTTACGTTTAATCGCCAGTACCGCAAGTGGCAAGCTACCACCCACCGCTTTTGACATGACGATCACATCTGGTTCAATGCCTGCATGCTCAAAAGCAAACATTTTACCTGAACGAGCAAAGCCTGCTTGGACTTCATCCAAGATCAACACGATATTGTGCTTTTCGGTCACTTCACGGATTTTTTGCAACCATTTCGTTGGTGCAACAACCACACCGCCTTCACCTTGGATCGCTTCTAAAATGACCGCAGCAGGACGTGTCACGCCACTTTCTACATCTTGAATAAAATCTTCAAAATAATGGGTTAAGGCATCAACACCCGCTTCACCACCTAATCCTAGTGGGCAACGATATTCATGTGGATACGGCAAAAACTGCACACCTGGCATCAAGTTGTTCACTGCATTTTTTGCACTGAGGTTACCTGTCATCGATAATGCGCCATGCGTCATACCATGATAGCCACCAGAGAAGCTAATCACCGTACCACGACCTGTATAGGTTTTTGCCAATTTAATCGCAGCTTCAGTCGCATCTGCGCCCGCAGGACCACAGAATTGTAAGCAATATTCTTCTTGACCACCTGGCATATGTGAGAGTAATGCTTCAGTGAATGCATCTTTCAAAGGTGTGGTTAAATCTAATGTATGTAGAGGCAAACCACTTGCGATGGTTTCTTGAATACTTTCAATGACCGCAGGATGGTTATGACCTAAGGCCAAAGTCCCTGCACCAGCTAGACAGTCAAGGTACTCATTGCCCTCGACATCAGTGACCCAACAGCCTTTTGCTTTCGCAATTGCCAAAGGTAATTTTCTCGGATAACTACGAACATTTGATTCCATCTGACTTTGGCGAGTCAGATAATATTCATTAGTTTTGGCAGTAGTTTGTGGATCGTTTGCAGATACGCTCATATCGGATTACCATCTCAGATAAGGGTGTAAGAAATATAAGTTATTATTCAACAACTTATTCCAAGTAGCTAGTTTAGGAGTCGTCAAATGTGACGTGATATCCTAGGTCGCTGATCATACCGATTTTTACTAGAAAAAAAATAGATGAATGATCATAACCGCATAAAAAAATAAAGCCTTACCATCTTCATGCAAGGCTTAAGTGTATAGTCTAACAATGATTAGCTGAAAATAAATGACAATATGAAAAAATATACAAAAAAATACGCATAAACCTTACTTGAATTGCAAATATCGTTTTGAATTTATCAAAACAATTTATGGTTTAAAAAATCAGCAACCTTTAAAAGGCCTATGGCTCAAAGTTGGAGCTTTAAATATATTCCCAAAGTTTGCCTTGATCTTCAAAATTTAGAATAAGGGTTTGATTGTTTTCATATTGAGCCACAATGTGGTCATTCGAAACCATTTTCACTTTGAGCAATGTCCCTGCTTCATAATGAATATCATCTAGACCTTCTTTGGATAGTGTTAAATCTTTCTTTAACACAACAACTTGATTGATTTGCCCCATTTTTACACTCCGAAGTTTGATTGTTATCGACTTTTAATCAGTCACTTTTTTTAGAACCCACAACTGGTTCAATGTCGTGATGAGCATACATATCACCGATAGGAGAATCAATAAATATAAACGAATATCCTAATTGATTGATTTAGATGACTCAGTTACATATACGTCCACAGCGTTTGCTCATCATCCATATCAAGAACGAAGGTGCGCTCATTGTCGCTCTTGACCACGATATGATCATTGAGGACTAAGAGCACTTTCAGTAACGTCCCCTCATCATATTTGATGTCATCATGTCCGTCTTTAGACAGCACAAGCGTATCTTTTAAAACGATTAGTTCATTAATGTGATTCATAATTAGACCTCCATTAAGAATAAAAATGAATAGCTTTGGTTTAATTATTGAGCTCAAAGGCTTTGCTTTAAAGACTTTGATCGTTATTTTTTATGCACTTTTTATTATTGGATGCGCCTATTTATTACACAATCCAACATTTTATTGCTAATTTTTACGTTGTATGAAGATCAGGTTTAAATCTTGTTTCGGTTTAAAGTTTTTCTCTTTGATTTGAAACTGTGTTGCAGAGACTTTTTTCACCTTGCCATCCCAACATAAAGACAATAACTCGTCGGCATCACGCTCAATCGTTACATTGAAATCTTCAATCGACTTCGCCCAATTTGCACCTGTTTTCAGAATATAAGAAAGTCCTGAATAAATCCCATAACTATCCCCTCGATCAATATCTTTTTGAATGTTCTGATCGACACAATGTGCTTTGGCAACCTCTTGTCCAAGCCCCAGAGAGCCACCAACCAATGGCTGATATTGATGAGAAATTTTAGTCATTCCATTGGATTTAAACGACTGCGTCCAGCTATATATAATTTGCGACTGCCAACGCACCGTATCCTCATCTTGAATCGCCTAGAGTTGTTTTACTTTGGGATGCGTACAGTTTGCAATTTTTTGATTTACCGTAACTTCATCATCCATATTTTCGAACTTCCACGGTTGCATCAGCTCTTTTTCACTCAAACCACAGCTTTTCAACGCATCTGTAACATCTGCCTGAAAGTCGCCATCTTCTAGATATTGCGCTTCGTTATTCGATAAAAATGCTCGCACATGTTTCTGCGGTTTTATTTTTTTGCCATCAGCGATCACGGTAAAACTATCCACCAAGCCTGCGACATCGACATAGTCATATTCGATAAAGTTTTGCACTTTAGGCAATGGAAATAAGATGTTTTCGGTAATGTTTCGATCACTCAAATTTTGAAACTGGTAATCAACTCTGATCTGCTTTTTACTGAGGTATAAGTCTTCTCGCTTCATTTGAATATTTTTGTTCTGAATATATTGGATACCGCCTGTACCAATGTAGCCTGTGCTGTCATTGGCATTCGTCAAAGGCATCAAAAAGGTAGAAATCACAACGCATACAAGATAATTTTTCATCGAGTTCTTTTTATCGCATGTCACGTATGCCATCTGCACAGCTCAACTATTTGAATATTTATTAAAGTTTAACCTAGCAACCGCAATGACATTACAATTTCTTGTGAATTTTGCCAATTTAATTGGCACTCCATAAATTTATAAGTACAATAAACCACAGTCGAGGGGTGCTGCGACTTTTTTACAGACTGACTTTACAAAGAAAGCTTGCAAAGACCGTAATGTGAAATCGCTAGGCTCGACTAATTCGAATAAGCACACTTCAAAATAGAGTGAATTCGAAACAAATCAATAACGGCATCCGCGAACAGAATGATCAACACCAAGATATTAGGAGATCCTGATGAACGCGGTTAATCCTGCATTTACAGATTTTAAAGTTGCCGATATTTCACTCGCTGATTACGGTCGTAAAGAAATCAAACTTGCCGAAGCAGAAATGCCTGCTTTGATCGGCTTGCGCAAACGCTATTCTGCTGAAAAACCACTTGCTGGTGCAAAAATTCTCGGCTGTATCCACATGACGATTCAGACTGCGGTTTTGATCGAGACATTGGTCGAGCTCGGCGCAGAAGTACGTTGGACATCATGCAACATCTTCTCTACCCAAGACCATGCCGCAGCTGCAATCGCTGCCAGTGGCGTCCCTGTATTCGCTTGGAAAGGTGAAACAGAAGAAGAATATGCATGGTGCTTAGAGCAACAAATCAATGTTGATGGTTCTCCGTGGGATGCCAACATGATTTTGGATGATGGTGGCGATTTAACCGCACTTGTCCATGAAAAGTACCCTGCACTTTTAGAACGTATTCACGGTATTACAGAAGAAACTACGACAGGTGTCGCACGTCTGATCGAAATGTGGAAAGACGGTACGCTCAAAGTTCCTGCGATCAACGTCAATGACTCTGTGACTAAATCTAAAAATGACAATAAATATGGTTGCCGTCATTCTCTGAATGATGCAATCAAACGCGGTACAGACATGTTGCTTTCTGGTCGTCGCGCATTGGTGATTGGTTATGGTGACGTGGGTAAAGGTTCTGCGCAATCGCTTCGTCAAGAAGGCATGATCGTCCGTGTGACTGAGATTGATCCAATCTGCGCGATGCAAGCGTGCATGGACGGCTTTGAAGTGGTTTCTCCATATAAAAATGGCGTGCAAACTGGTAATAAAGCCGACATCAACTTAGATTTATTGAAAAATACTGACCTGATCGTGACTACGACGGGTAACTACCACGTTTGCGACGCTGCAATGCTGGATACCTTAAAAGCAGGTGCTGTAGTCTGTAATATTGGTCACTTTGACACCGAGATTGATACTGCATATTTGCGTAATTACAAATGGGTTGAAGTCAAACCACAAGTACATCAAGTCTACCGTTCAGAGAATGAAAATGATTATTTAATCTTACTTTCTGAAGGCCGTTTGGTGAACTTGGGCAATGCAACAGGTCACCCTTCACGTGTCATGGACGGCTCTTTTGCCAATCAAGTTTTGGCGCAAATGCACTTATTCGCTGAGAAATTTGCGGATTTATCGGCAGAAGAAAAAGCCAAACAGATTCGTGTCGAAGTTTTACCGAAGAAATTGGATGAAGAAGTTGCTGCTGCAATGGTCGTTGGTTTCGGCGGTGTCATGACACAATTGACCACAAAGCAAGCAGACTACTTGGGTGTAGCTGTTGAAGGTCCATTCAAAACGGATGCGTATAAATACTAATGATGAAGTGATGTTAAAAAATTAACATTCATGGATAAAGTGAATCTTGATTCGTTCAGGATTCACTTTTCAAAATCATATGCTCGAAAAATACAAATTAAGGACAGCTCATGTCAAAGCGTATTCCCATTTCTTTTGAATTCTTCCCACCGAAAACAGATGTTGGTGCTGAAAAGCTACGTGCAGTCCATCAAGAGCTACAACAACTGAATCCTGAGTTTTTCTCAATCACGTACGGCGCAGGTGGTTCAACACGTGAGCGTACTTTAGCGGCGATTGATGATTTTAATGGCAAAGGCACAGCAGTTGCACCGCATCTGTCTTGTATTGGGGATGACAAAGCTCGAATTGCAGAGTTGCTTGATCTGTATAAAGCCAAAGGCATTGACCGTATCGTTGCACTACGTGGTGACCTCCCTTCAGGTCAAGTTGGACTCGGTGAATTACCTTATGCTCAGGATTTAGTCCGCTTTATCCGTGAACATTCGGGTGATCACTTTCATATCGAAGTGGCAGCCTACCCTGAGATGCATCCGCAATCTGAGACATTTGATCAAGACATTAAACGCTTTGTGGAAAAGGCAAATGCAGGCGCTGATGCAGCGATTACCCAGTTATTCTTTAATCCTGATGCCTACTTCTATTTCCTTGATCGTGTAGAAAAATCGGGAATTAATATTCCCATTGCGCCAGGGATCATGCCAATCACGAATGCCAGTAACTTGATTCGCTTTGCCGATAGCACAGGTGCGGACATTCCACGCTGGATTCGCAAGCAACTGGCATCTTATGGTGATGACAGCAAGAGCATTCAAGCATTTGGTCATGAAGTCGTGTTTAAACTCTGTGAGCGTTTGATCGCAGGTGGTGCACCAAGTTTGCACTTTTATAGCATGAACCAAACTGAGCCGACACGTCAGCTTGTTATTGATTTAGGCTTAAACTAAGCGTGAACTATTAATTTGAGAATTAAATCATGAACCGTTTCTATATGGATAACTCACTCATAGTTGGTGAAGATGTTCAATTGTCGGAAACGGTTTTCCATCATTGGACTCGGGTATTGCGTGCTAAACTCGGTGATCAAGCGACGCTATTTAACGGCTTAGGCGGTGAGTATCTGGTTGAATTAACACAGGTTGAAAAAAAATCGGCAACTGTTAGTGTGCTTGAGTTCAATCCGATCAATCGTGATTTGCCGATCAAAGTCACACTGGGTCAAGTGATGAGTAAAGGCGATCGCATGGATTACGCCATCCAAAAAGCCACCGAACTTGGCGTATCAGAGATTCAGTTGCTCACCAGCGAACGCTGTGAGATGCGTCTGAAATATGACCGAGATCAAAAGAAAATCGAACATTGGCAAAGTATTGCGATTGCAGCCTGTGAACAATGTGGATTAAATATTGTGCCAAAGGTTTTAGCGCCTTTATCATTGACAGAATGGATTGAAAGCATTAATAGCGAACTCAAGCTAATTATGACTTTAGCGGATCAACCGTTTCAATTCTCGGATGAAAAGCCAAAATCAATCGCCCTACTCGTTGGCCCCGAAGGAGGGCTGAATCAAGCGGAAATCGACTTTGCTTTAAATCATCAATTCCAAGCATGGACTATTGGCGCTCGTGTGTTACGCACTGAAACTGCACCTGTTGCAGCATTAAGTGTGATCAACCATTTATTCGCAGATTGATATTGATCCTGTCAAAAAACACTTGCTTTTAGAGGGTCTAAACTGTACCTTTAATTATTAGGCTTTTTATTTGTATCAAATTATGACTTTCACAATCTAAGCGGTTAAAATATAAATAGTTATAATTACATTTTTGCAAAAAAACTTTTAGTGATGATGCGTTTTCGCCATTCAAGGACGTGATGAAATAATGGACAAAAGGCAACTCAGCTCTATGCTTGATTTATCAAGAGATGCCGAACAGCTGAAAAGCTTTAAATCGCTATATTATTACCGAGCATTTCAATACATTTTTTTGCTCCTCACTTTGCTCGTCTTTGCAATTAACCTTTTTTTAAATTTCGAAAGTTTTTCTGTCACCACGACCTTATGGGGATTTATTACCACAGTGACCATTTTGGTGTCGTTGTTGATTAATCAATCCTTACTTTTAGAAGTTCCTAAAAAAGCCCTGTCGATTCAGACTTATCTTGCAGCAAGCGCATTTCTCAACGGTGCACTATTTGCCATTTGTGTGACGTTGATTACCAATTACTTGGAATATTCCGTTGATCATAATCAGATTGAAATGCTGACACTGGTGATCTCAAGTGTACTAATTTTACACATGTCAGCACTGGTACTACTGACACATTATTATTTCGTATTCTTACTATTTTTCGCGCCGAGTGCCTTATCATTATTGAGTTTGAACCAGATCACCGTCAATGCTGAATTTACATTTGTGGATGTGATTAGCTTTTTAGCCTATGCGTCATGTTTGGCAATTTTAGGATTTTTGGTCTTTAAACGTCGTACCGAGTTTTATGATTTGCTCGTCAACAACCAAACCTTAAGCGCTGAAAATTTAAATAAAAATACGCAAATTGATCTTCTTAGCGTCGAGTTAGATTCTGAGCGACAGATGGCAAGTAATATCCGTGAGGAGCTGGAAACAAATAACAGCTTGCTGGAACAAAAAGTCAAACAACGTACTTCTGATATTGAAAGCATGCACGCCAAGCTGGAACGCTCTCATCAAAACTTGGAATTAGCGCATGAAACTGCGGGGATTGCATCTTGGGATTGGGATATTGAACATCAAAAATTAGACACCAGTAACTTTCTGCAAATTTTTGGTCATAATATCAAAAACGTTGAACATTATATCTCTCACCTACATGATTTTGTCCATGCCGAGGATTTGGAACAAGTCAAAGAAATCATGCGTGAGCACTTACGTGGTAACGAAGAGCGCTATGAAGCAACTTTCCGAGTCTATCATCCCACCGAAAAGTGGATTTGGGTACACGATCTTGGACGTATCACAGATCGTGATCCTGAAACCAACCGTGCCCTGCGCATGGTCGGGATTCGGCGTAATATTCAACGTGAGAAAAATGCTGAAGAAAGCTTGAAACTCTCTGCCAGTGTATTCAAAAAAGCAGCACAAGGTATTTTTGTACTTGATGACAAGCTCAACTATGTCGATGTCAATCCATTTTATCTCAAGCTCATTGAATATGATGAGGATCAAATCATTGGTCGTCATGCCTTTGATATTTTGAAAAGCTCTAATGTCGATACGCAGTGCTTAAATTTAACGATTTTGCGTCAGCTGATGACCACAGGTGAGTTTGAAGGAGAAGTTGTTGAGGTGTTGCGTTCTGGGCGAGAAATTCCGCTTTGGATGCATATCAACGGCATTCGAGATAGCCACAATAAAATCACGCAGTATATCGGTATCGTCACTGACTTGACAGAGCGCAAAACCTCTGAAAAACGTTTATCTTATCTGGAAACCTACGACACGCTCACAGATTTACCGAACCGTACCTACTTCAACAATCTCATTCACAGTTATTTGACCGAATCCCCAAGGCTACTTCAGCGCTTTGCTGTGATCCGTATCAACTTAGATCGCTTTCGTTACCATAATGAGTATCTCACCGATCAAGGTGGTGATGAGCTGTTAAAAAAAGTAGCGAATCGCCTGCGTCGCAATAACACTGATGCCGTTGTGATTGCACGACTTAATGCAGACGATTTTGCCATGATTTTAGAAGTCAACGAAAATGTTGATGAAATCAACGACAGTGCGAAGAAAATACTCGAATCTTTTGAAGCGCCGTTTCATGTGCAAAATAAAGAACTGATGTTGAATATTTCCATCGGCGCAGCGATCTACCCTGATCATGGTCGCCAAAGGGACAGCCTAAAAAATTACGCTGAGCTTGCTTTGTTAGAAGCAAAACGTATCGGCGGCAATACTTTTAGAATATATCACAGCGAAACTGGTCTCTCGACCGAAGCACGGATCAACCTAGAAGCAGAAATTCGTCGAGCTATTACTCAAAATGAACTTGCCGTCTACTACCAACCTAAAGTCGATACAAAAACTAAAAAAATTTATGGATTTGAGGCACTTGTACGATGGAATCATCCAGAGCGTGGTGTAATTCCTCCTGCACAGTTCATTCCACTTGCTGAAGAAACCAGTCTAATCACCGACATCGGTCGAGTGGTCTTAGAACAAACTTGCGCTCAAATCAAAGTTTGGAATGATTTGGGGTATCAAGATATTGCGGTTTCGGTCAATATCGTTGTGCAACAAATACAACGTGGGAGTTTGGTTGAGGAAATTGATTGTCTGCTACAAAAATACAAAATCAAACCACAACAGCTCCTACTTGAGATCACTGAAACTTCATGGATGGAAAATATTGATGAAGTCCGCCAAGTGATGTCTGCATTTCATCAACGTCACATCAAGATTGCACTTGATGACTTTGGTACAGGCTATTCATCCTTGGCTTATTTAAGTATGTATGACTTTGATATTATTAAAATTGATCGAAGTTTTGTCAGTAAACTCGGACAAGCCAACCAAAACGCCATTGTACGAGCAATTATCGCCATGGCAAAAGCGATGGATAAAAAAATTGTCGCTGAAGGCGTGCAAACTCAAGCGCAATATGATTTCTTAACCGATGAGGGTTGTGACTATTTACAAGGTTATTTGATCGCAAAACCGATGCCTGCCGATCTTGCAACTGAATTTTTAGAAATTAAAAATATACAGCAAAATAATCCATTGAAAATGCATAAATGAACGTCATCACAATTAAATTTCAAAGTAAAACTGCGGTATTATTTGATAAAAATTAAACCCTTTAGACTATTGTCGCCGTTGAGAAAATGGTATAGTGATCACCTTAAAAATTTAGTGTAATTTATTTTGTGATTGATGGGTCAGATTCCTGCCCCGATTTGGTATCCGCATAGAGAGTAAGATGGACGAACAAGCATTAAAGCAAGCCGCATTGTATTATCATGAGTTTCCACGCCCTGGTAAAATTAACGTCACACCAAGCAAACAAGTCGTCAATCAACGTGATCTTGCACTCGCTTACTCCCCAGGTGTGGCTGCACCTTGTTTAGAGATTGCCAAAGACCCTGCTAATGCTGCCAAATATACCGCACGTGGTAATCTCGTCGCTGTGGTGAGTAACGGTACTGCGGTACTTGGACTGGGTAATATCGGACCACTCGCATCAAAACCTGTGATGGAAGGTAAAGGCGTACTTTTTAAAAAATTCGCAGGTGTTGACGTATTCGACATCGAAATTGCAGAAAATGATCCTGATAAAATCGTTGATATCGTTGCCGCATTAGAGCCAACTTTTGGCGGAATTAACCTCGAAGATATCAAAGCGCCTGAATGTTTTTACATTGAGCAAAAACTTCGTGAGCGCATGAATATTCCTGTCTTTCATGATGATCAACATGGCACCAGTATCATCGTCGGCTCAGCACTATTAAACGCCTTGCAAATCGTCAATAAAAAGATCGAAGACATAAAAATCATCGTCTCTGGTGCAGGCGCTGCTGCACTTTCTTGCTTAGATTTACTCTGTGCATTAGGTGCACGTAAAGAAAACATCATCGTTGCCGACTCTCGCGGATTATTAACAACATCTCGCGAAGGCTTAGATGCTTCAAAAATGCGTTATGTACAAGACATCCCTGAAAGCAAATTGCACGAAGTGATCGGCGGAGCGGACATGTTCTTGGGACTCTCTGCTGCGGGCATTTTGACCAAAGAAATGGTTAAACAAATGGCGAAAGATCCGATTATTTTCGCTCTTGCCAATCCTGATCCTGAGATTCTACCTGAACATGCTCACGAAGTACGTCCTGATGCGATCATGGCGACAGGTCGTTCGGATTATCCAAACCAAGTCAATAACGCACTGTGCTTCCCGTATATTTTCCGTGGAGCGCTGGATGTTGGTGCAACCACCATCAATGAAGAAATGAAAATTGCCTGTGTACATGCAATTGCTCGTATGGCGCATGTCGAGGCGGATGCCGCTTCTTATGGTGAGAAGTCTGGTAGCTTTGGTCGTGATTATTTGATTCCTCGTCCACTAGATCAGCGTTTGATTCTTGAGATTGCACCTGCTGTGGCACGTGCTGCGATGGAGTCTGGTGTTGCGACTCGCCCAATCGAAGATTTTGCGATTTATCATCAACGTTTGTCTGAGTTTGTTTACAACTCGGCATTTATCATGAAGCCAATTTTTGCCAAAGCGAAGACTGCACCAAAACGTATTGCCTACGCTGAAGGTGAAGATATTCGTGTACTTCGTGCAGCGCAAATTGCGATCGATGAAGGTATTGCATTCCCAATCTTGGTTGGTCGTACCAAAGTCATCGAAGACAACATTCGCAAACTTGGCTTGCGTATGGTTCACGGCGAGAATATTGAAATTGTCGACCAAGAACACAATCCATCTTATGAAGACTTTTGGAAAGATTACTACAATGTCTTAAAGCGACAAGGTATTACTGTTGAATTTGCACAGCGTGAATCACGTCGTCGCTCGACGTTGGTCGCTGCTATGTTGGTGAAATTTGGCAAAGCGGACGGCATGCTCTGTGGTACATATTCAGGCTATGACGTGCATTTAGAATTTGTCAAAGATGTGATTGGCCTAAAAAATGGTCATCAAGCATTCTTTACATTAAATGCATTAATGCTCGAAGATCGCAACCTCTTTATTGCTGATACTTATGTCAATACCAATCCAACTGCTGAACAGTTGGCTGAGATGACCATTTTGGCCGCTGAAGAAGTGCGTCGTTTTGGGATTACGCCACGTATTGCCCTGCTTTCTCACTCTAGTTTTGGAAGTGATCAAGATGACCCAAGCGCACAGAAAATGCGTAAAGTATTTGACATCTTGACAGAAACAGCGCCTGACCTCGAAGTAGAGGGTGAAATGCACGGTGATGCAGCCATGGATGAAATCATTCGTGATTGGGCGTATCCAAACTCACGCTTTAAAGGTTCAGCAAACTTGTTGATCATGCCGAATCTTGATGCTGCAAATATTTCATTTAACTTGCTCAAATCAACCGTCGGTAACAACGTGACGATTGGTCCGATCTTGTTAGGTGTTGCAAAACCTGTTCATATCTTGACACCAACAACTACGACTCGTCGCATCATCAATATGACTGCGCTTACTGTTGCTGAAATCCAAGAGAATGAAAAAGCTTAAGGCAAACCTGCTTTTATAATTTTCCATTGCAATAACCTCTAATGTTTTCATTGGAGGTTTTTTGCTTTTAGGCTTTTAATTCAAATAGTTCAAAGCGCTTGATTTTTGTTATGATCAGAACAATATTTTTGCAAATTTTTATTGATACGTTGTTATGAAAATCTATTTAGTCGGCGGTGCAGTACGTGATCAGCTCTTAGATCGTAAAGTGATCGAGCGTGATTATGTCGTGGTCGGTGCAACGCCTGAGCAAATGATTGCACTTGGCTATCAACAAGTTGGTAAGGATTTTCCTGTATTTTTGCATCCTGAAAGCAAAGAAGAATATGCCCTTGCACGTACTGAGCGCAAAAATGGACACGGCTATCAAGGCTTTGACTTTTTCACTTCGCCTGAAGTGACTTTGGAACAAGATTTATCACGTCGCGACTTGACGATTAATGCTATGGCGATGGATGAAGATGGCAATATCACCGATCCTTTTCACGGTACGCAAGATTTAAAAAATCGAGTGCTACGCCATGTGTCCGATGCTTTTATTGAAGATCCACTGCGTGTATTGCGTGTTGCTCGATTTACTGCACGCTATCATACCTATGGCTTTCAGATTGCACCTGAAACCATGCAACTCATGCAAAAGATTAGTGCATCAGGCGAACTCTCTCACCTTTCTGCTGAACGTGTATGGAAAGAAACCGTAAGAGCACTGGCAGAAAATGATGCTGATGTGTATTTCTCTGTGCTTCGTGAAAGCTGTGCTTTAAAAGTTTGGTTTCCTGAAGTTGATGCCCTCTTTGGTGTACCACAACGTGCTGAATATCATCCCGAGATTGACTGTGGTATCCATACGCTGATGTCATTACAACAAGCGTGCAAGAACAATTTTTCAACCATCGTTCGCTTTGCAGTGCTATGTCATGATTTAGGGAAAGCCCTTACACCCGCTGATGTCTTACCACGACATATCATGCACGAACAGCGTGGTATTGAACCTGTCAAAACACTATGCAAACGCTTAAAAGTCCCCAGTGATTTTCAGCAATTGGCATTGAAAGTGTGTGAATATCATTTGCTTTGTCATCAGTTATTTCAGCTTAAAGCATCCACGATTTTAAAACTCATAAAAAGCCTTGATGCCTTTCGCAAGCCTGAGCAAGTGGTTTACTTTGCGCAGGCTTGTTTATGTGACGCACGAGGTCGTTTACATTTTGAGGACAAGCCATATCCACAAGCTGAAGTGCTGATGCAATTAGCGCAACAGCTTGCGAATTATAAAATTAAAATTCCTGAAGGTCTGCAAGGTAAAGCGATTGCTGAGCATCTAGATCGTGAACGGTCTAGATGGATCGCTGATTTTATGAAAGCAGCAAAGCCAAAGCATTCTGTTTAAATGACTGATTAATGTATTTTGACTTTGCTTTATTTGAAATGTGCTTTATTTCACTTTACTTTTTCGTATCATCTTATACATCAGCTTCGGCGATACTCTAGAGATTGCTACGCCAAGCTTTTCTTTCAGTCCACCCACGACGATGTATTCTTGATTACTCAGCAAAGCTTTAACCACTTTTTGTGCAAAATCATCGGCATCTAAACCATTTTCAATTGCTTCATCTTGATGCGCTTGGGCTTGCCCTGCACCATTCAACGCATTAAAAGACACATTGGTTTTGACAAAACCTGGGAAAACCACCGATACGTTGAGTCCTTTCTCGGCATATTCAGCACGCAAGCTATTCGCCCACATATGGATTGCACCTTTTGCCGCTGAATAACTGGCTCGGTATTGTGTGCCGAGTAAACCTGCCACACTGGAAATAAACACCACATGTCCTGAGCTTCGCTGTTCAAGATAAGGTAAAGCCAATTTGGTTAAGTTAATTTGCGCAAAATAGTCAATTTCCATAATGCGACGCTCGGTATCCATTGAAGTATCTGCAATCAAAGCACGTTGGCTCAGCCCTGCATTGTTAATGAGATAATCAATTCGCTGACATTTTTCAATGACTTGCTCTACCGTCTGCTGTGCTTGATCTGCTTTAGTCACATCGAATGGCACACAGAGGTGATATTCAGGATGATTTAACTGCTGACGCACACGTTCTAGCTCGTCACTTCGACGAGCAGACAACACCACTTTTGCACCGAGATTGGCAAATACTTGAGCAAGTGCTTCACCAATCCCCGAGCTTGCACCTGTGATCCATACTACTTTCTGCTCAAGTGTTTATGCGTTATCACTCATTTTAATTCCTTGCTCCTTATATGACTGATTTCACGCCGAACAAGTGCAGTAAGTATGTACTTATTCCAAAGCGAGTTTTATCCATATTACGAAGCCATTTTGTCATGGTTGCGTTATATCAGTTGTCACTCAAATGACGGTCATTTATCGCAGATCAATCATTGCCCTTTTCTGAAAATTGCAAATTGAAATCCACATTATAGAAAAACTCAGAAGTAAAAAAACTCTCTAAACTAAGCCGACTCAGCATAAATAAACTTTTGAAAATGTTCAGCATAGCGCATTGCAAGCTGTGGAGAAGAATGCTGTCCCATTTTTTCAATGCGCTTATAGCCAATACTGGTAACGAGATGAATCACGCCATTTAAGGTTTTATCCACCACAAAATTAAATTTCAGCATCGACTTTGGCTTACGAATAAATTCCGTCACACCCAGATCAATCAATTCGATAATATTTTTCAACATTGAATCAATCGCTGACAAATCACCTTGTTGAATGCGCTCAACATCTTTCAGCATACTTTGCACCAGTGCATCAGGCACTTCATAGCGGAGCAAACTGGTTTTGGGATGACTCGAATCAAAGTGCGCTACCATATGATTGGATACAGGTGTTAGGCGATCATTATTAAACATGCCGACTGCCCACGGCATATATTTTTGCAGTTGCTCTCGGATTTGACCCAAGACTTTTTCGGCTTCATCGGCATGATCCGCAAGTTCAGGTTGTTGTTTATTGGCATGGATGAGTTCCATAAATACTTGATCAAGCACTTGATGAGTAATCTCGGTAAAAACTTGCCCCAAGTCTTTTGACAAATCTTTGCCATCACCATGATTGAGCCGTGTATTAATATCTTCAAGCTCACGATAGGTTCGATCGTGTATTTTTAGATGGACATTTTGTGTAGTCATCGCTACGTACCCCTGCTTTTTATTTTTAAATCTTTGCGTCCAAATTCCTTTGACGCATTTTTCTGCGTAATGATCAAACTGAAAAATCAAGCTTAAAGATTAAATTTGAAAATCAAATCAGTTGACCAAGCATACGCTATTCTTTCATCAGTGTAACAAGTCCGTCCTAGATGCTCAATTGCATTTTCGGCATGTATATTTTCTTATCCATCGCATCGTAAATGCACAATCGTTGCATATATTTTTACGACTATTTTTGCTAGAATGACGCCAATTTTTTGCTATTTCATACGCCATATCTAATGACTGAACAAAACTCAAACCAAGCCTCAAATACCGCCCAAAATATTGCAACCACTTACGATCCATCTGATATTGAACGCAAATGGTACAAAGTCTGGGAAGACAACGGTTACTTTAAACCACACGCTGCAGAAGCGAATTCAACAGCGACGCCTTTTACCATCATGCTTCCACCGCCGAACGTAACAGGTAGCTTGCACATGGGTCATGGTTTTAACAATGCCATCATGGATGCGTTGACTCGATACCACCGCATGCAGGGGCATAATACTTTGTGGCAACCAGGTACCGACCATGCAGGTATTGCAACGCAGACAGTCGTCGAACGTCAGCTTGGTGAACAAGGCATTACCCGTCATGATCTTGGGCGTGAAAAATTATTAGAAAAAATTTGGGAATGGAAAGAAAAGTCAGGCGGAACGATTACAGGTCAGATTCGTCGTCTTGGTTCTTCGGTAGATTGGACACGTGAACGCTTTACCATGGATGATGGTTTATCCGATGCTGTGAAAGAAGTCTTTGTACGCTTGCATGAAGAAGGCTTGATTTATCGTGGTAAACGCCTCGTCAACTGGGATCCAAAGCTACATACTGCCCTATCTGACCTTGAAGTGGAGAGCAAAGAAGAACAAGGTTCATTGTGGCATTTCCGCTATTTCTTTGAAGATAAATCATTAAAAACCAAAGATGGCAATGACTATCTTGTGGTGGCAACCACTCGTCCTGAAACACTACTTGGCGATAGTGCGGTTGCAGTACACCCTGAAGATGAACGCTATCAGCATTTGATTGGTAAAAATATCGTGCTACCGATCACAGGTCGTCTTGTGCCTATCGTTGCCGATGATTATGTAGAAAAAGACTTCGGGACAGGCTGTGTGAAAATCACACCTGCACACGATTTCAATGACTATGATCTTGGCAAACGTCACGATCTACCAGTGATTAATATCTTTGATAAAGATGCAAAAATCTTGGCCGAATTTGACTGGATGGAAAAAACTGGCGTACCAGTAACTAAAACTATCACCGCACCTGAAAGCTATGTCGCACTTGAGCGTTATGTTGCTCGTAAAAAATTAGTTGCCGAAGCTGAAGCCGAAGGTTGGTTAGAAAAAATCGAGCCATATACCCTCAAAGCACCACGTAGTGAGCGCTCTGGTGTGGTGGTTGAGCCATTATTATCAGATCAATGGTATGTCAAAATTCAACCGCTTGCAGAGCCTGCAATCGAAGCAGTGAAAAATGGCGACATTAAATTCGTTCCTGAACAGTACAGCAATATGTACATGGCATGGATGAACAATATTCAAGATTGGGCGATCAGCCGTCAACTATGGTGGGGACATCGTATCCCTGCATGGTACGACGATGCAGGCAATATCTACGTTGGACGTAACGAAGCTGAAGTTCGTGAGAAGCATAACCTAGCGAATGATCTTGAAATCCGTCAGGATGAAGATGTACTCGATACGTGGTTCTCCTCTGCGCTGTGGACGTTTTCAACGCTCGGTTGGACTGGCGATGCACAAAAAGATGCGGAAAATTATTTCTTAAAAACCTTCCATCCAACCAATGTCTTGGTGACTGGTTTTGACATCATTTTCTTCTGGGTTGCCCGAATGATCATGATGACTTTGCACTTCGTCAAAGATGAAAATGGCAAACCACAAGTCCCATTCAAAACTGTGTATGTACATGGTTTGGTACGTGATGGCGAAGGTCAAAAAATGTCAAAATCTAAAGGCAACGTGCTCGATCCTTTAGATTTGGTCGATGGTATTGATCTTGAAACATTGGTACAAAAACGTACCACTGGCTTGATGAATCCGTCAACAGCACCGAAGATCGAAAAAGCCACGCGCAAAGAATTCCCAGAAGGTATTAACGCATACGGTACAGATGCGCTACGCTTTACCTTCTGTGCGCTTGCTAATACTGGTCGTGACATCAAATTCGACATGAAACGGGTTGAAGGCTATCGCAACTTCTGTAATAAGATTTGGAATGCGACTCGCTTTGTGATGATGAATGTCGAAGGCAAAGAGGTTGCACAAACGGCACAACCTGAGCTTTGGGAATTGCCTGAACAATGGATCATCAGCCGTCTACAAAAGGCAGAGCAAGCGGTAAAACTCGGCTTTGAAACCTATCGTCTAGACCTTGTGGCTCAGACCATTTATGACTTTATTTGGAATGAATATTGCGACTGGTATGTCGAACTGACCAAGCCTGTACTCAATGATGAAAATGTTTCTGAAGCACGTAAAGCCGAAGTTCGCCGTGTCTTGCTTTCAGTCATGGAATCTGCGTTACGTCTTGCGCATCCATTGATGCCGTTCTTAACTGAAGAAATTTGGCAAACGCTTGCACCGATGCTCGGACGTGGTGGCGACACCATTATGCTTGCGCCATATCCTGTTGCCGAAGAAGCGAAAATCAATAATCAAGCCGAAGCGGATATGGATTGGTTACAAGCCTTGATCGGTGCGGTGCGTAATATCCGTGGTGAAATGGGCTTGGGTAATGCTCGCCTGTTGCCTGTATTATTACAAAATATCAGCGATGCAGAACGTACTCGTATTGAGCGCATTGAGCCATTATTTAAAGCTTTAGCAAAAGTGGAAAGTATCGAGTTCTTAAGCAAAGATCAAGAGCCACCACTATCATCGTCAAGTGTGGTCGGTCAGGCTTCAGTATTCGTGCCAATGAAAGGCTTGATTGATCCAAAAGCTGAGCTTGCTCGTCTGCAAAAAGATTTGGACAAAGTGCAAAAGCAACATGACCAAATCGCAGGCAAACTTGCTAATGAAGGTTTTGTTGCCAAAGCACCGCCTGCTGTGGTCGAAGGTGAAAAAGTGAAATTGGCGGAATTTGCCGATCAACTTAGCAAGATCAAGGCGAATATGGAACAGATTGCGAATTTGTAATTTGTGGCACAAGCCTTAACTTAAAGAAACCTAGTGCATTCGTGTTCTAGGTTTTTATTTTTGCACATACTAAATACCATTATTTGATCGACTCAACCCTCTTTAATCAAATTGCCATTTCTCTAATTTCAAGGGGGTGATGCCACGCCAATCGGTGGTTTTGACAATGTATTGCTAGATGAAATTTTAAGTTTGTCTGCATTTAGTCTGCGTAGCGTGGTGGTTATGGCGCTTGGCTATCGAAGCACTGAAGACTTCAATGCGGACTTGCCAAAAGCACGTTTAAGCAAAGAAGTGGTGATTCGTTTTTTTATAAGTCATTGCCAAAGCGACTTTGTATTTTCAAAAAGTATAAATCTCATCATATTTATTGTGTAAATCTTGATCATTTTCTAACATTTGTGCATAGATCAGCCTGTCTTTAGGCTATATGTCCTGCGCTCGGTCTGCTATGCTAAAGCCCACGATTAAATGATTATTTTAGGTTGACGGCATGACAGTACGCATCGGGACTCCTTTACAATCTTCTGCAACTCGGGTGCTATTTCTAGGTTCAGGTGAGCTTGGCAAAGAGGTGGTAATTTCCCTGCAACGACTTGGTGTTGAAGTGATTGCAGCAGACCGTTATGACCATGCGCCTGCCATGCAAGTTGCACATCGCAGTTACACCTTGAATATGAATGATGCGACAGCATTAAAGGCTTTAATTGATGAACTGAAGCCACACCTGATCGTACCTGAGATCGAAGCGATTGCCACCGAAGTCTTATTAGACATTGAAGCACAAAATATTGCTACAGTGATTCCGTCTGCGAAAGCGGTCAATTTGACCATGAATCGTGAAGGCATTCGTTGTCTCGCTGCCGAAGAATTAGGCTTACCGACGTCGATTTATCGCTTTGCTGATAGCTTGGAGAGCTTCCGTGCTGCCTGTGATGATATTGGCTATCCAAACTTTGTCAAACCTGTGATGTCATCTTCGGGCAAGGGGCAATCTCGTGTTACCAACTTTGAAGAAGTCGATGCCGCTTGGGATTACGCCATGCAAGGTGGTCGAGTCAATCAAGGGAAAGTGATAATCGAATCGCAAATCAACTTTGATTATGAAATTACCCTACTGACTGTCCGAGCAAAAAATCCTGAAACAGGTGTCATTGAAACCCATTTCTGCGATCCGATCGGACACCATCAGGAAGCAGGTGATTATGTGGAAAGTTGGCAGCCTCAGCCGATGAGCGAAACTGCACTGATTGAAGCCAAACGCATTGCCGACAAAGTCACAACGGCACTGGGTGGTTGTGGCATTTTTGGTGTGGAATTATTTATCAAAGCTGACCAAGTCTGGTTTAGTGAAGTTTCCCCTCGTCCGCATGATACAGGTCTGGTGACCTTAGCGAGTCAATTCCAAAGTGAGTTTGAGCTCCATGCCCGAGCAATTCTTGGTTTGCCTGTGAATACCACTCGCCACAGTACTGCTGCCAGTGCAGTGATCTACGCAGGTCAAGATGGTGAGAATTTAAGATTTAGTAATTTGCAACACGCATTATCGCACCCTGATACGGATTTACGCTTATTTGGAAAGCCTGAAGGTTTTGTCAAACGCCGTATGGGTGTGGCGACAGCGCGTGCAGAAACGATTGAAAGCGCACGCCAACTTGCCAAAGCGACTGCCGATGCGGTACAAGTTAATCCATCGGAATGATGATGTTTTATTAACATGAAAGTTTTAACCTAAACGCATAATTCGGCATTCATTGATTCGAAAATATACTTTTAAAAGCACCTTTTTTAAAGAGCACATCGCATGTTAGATTTTCCTCCCATTTCTGAATATGTTCGCTTAGGTCAAGATCTGCAAGGCTTGACGACCTGGCGTGAGCAAGTCGAAGACAAGCTTGATCAATATTTTGCAGATGGGGTGAACATTCGAGATGTGGTCACTGCGCGCTCGGATCAGATTGATTTGGCATTGGATTTTCTTTGGAAAAATGCAGGATTAGATCAGACTGATTTGGCACTGTTTGCAGTAGGTGGCTATGGTCGCCGTGAGATGTTGCCCTACTCTGATGTGGATGTACTGATTCTGTCTGAGGAAGAGCTGGAGGAAGCCACAGAAGATAAAGTCAAAACTTTTGTATCATCGCTGTGGGATGTGGGGAACTTTAAACCCGGAATTAGCGTTCGCACCATTAAAGCATGCTATGACCAAGCAAAGCTCGATGTCACAATTGCTACATCGTTGATCGAAGCTCGTTTACTGAGTGGCAATGAATTATTAAAAAAATGGCCACGTCGTATTGTGTCAGAAAGTTGGACGGACAAGACCTTCTTCGATGCCAAAGTGCTAGAGCAGAAAAAGCGCTACGAACAGCATAATAACACCGAAAGCAATCTTGAACCTGATATCAAAAATGCACCCGGTGGTTTACGTGATATGAACCAAATCGGTTGGATTGCCAAACGGCACTTCCGTGTTGGGCGGATTTACGATTTGGTGCATCTTGGCTTTATTAGTGAATTTGAATTAGCGATTTTGGAAGAAGCAGAAATTTTCTTATGGGAAATTCGACATTACTTACATCGCCTGACCAAACGTGATGAAAACCGATTATTGTTCGACTATCAACGTGAAATTGCCACTGCATTTGGCTACGGGCGTGAAGAGGGACAACATCCAAATCACGCCATTGAACAATTCATGAAGCGTTATTATCGTGTGGCGCAAAGTGTGTCGACTTTGAGTGAATTATTGATTAATTACTTTAATGAAGCGGTGATCATTCCACGTTTGGCGGATTATGAACGTGAAATTGAACCATTAAATAAAAACTTTAAATTGGTCGATGGTAAACTGGCAGTCACACATCACAAAGTGTTCTCTGAAACGCCAAGTGCGATTTTAGAAGTTTTTTACTTGATGGCAAATCATCAAGAGATTCAAGGCATTCGAGCACGTACATTGCGATTGTTGCTTTTGGCGGCGAAGAAGATTAATCAAAATTTTCGAGATAATCCTGCGCACAAAGCTTTATTCTTAGCCATTATTCGCTCGCCATATCGTTTGTACGATACGCTGGTTGCTATGCGGCGTTATGGTGTTTTGGGCAATTATATACCTGCATTTGGGCAGATCATGGGCTTGATGCAATATGACCTGTTCCATATTTATACTGTCGATGCGCATACTTTATTACTCATTCGAAATTTAAATCGTTTTTCTGAACCTGAGTTTGGCAAGCAATATCCAGTGGTGTGCAATGTGTTCCAACGCCTTGTTCGCAAAGATATTATCTTCATCGCTGCGCTTTTCCACGATATCGCTAAAGGTCGTGGCGGTGATCACAGTGAGTTGGGCGCGGAAGACGCGATTGAATTTTGCCGAGCGCATGGACTAAGTGAACGTGAAAGTAAAATGGTTGCATGGCTGACTCGCAATCACTTGCTGATGTCCCTCACTGCGCAGAAAAAAGATATTTCTGATCCTGATGTAGTGCAAAGTTATGCTGAAGCGATGGGCGATATGGAGCATTTGGACTATTTGTATTGTCTGACCGTTGCCGATATTAATGCGACTAATCCAACGCTGTGGACCAATTGGAAAGCATCGTTGATGCGTCAGTTGTATTCGCAATCTCGTGACATCATTCGTGGTGGACTTGACCGTCCTGTCGATCATCAGATGCTGATTGAAGACACCAAATTTTCAGCCATTGAAAAGCTTTCTGATGAGTTCCCGCCTTTTGAAATCGAAGAAGTGTGGAAAGAGCTTGGCGATGATTATTTCTTGAAAGAATCTGTAGATGAAGTGGTGTGGCATACCAGTGCGATTTTGCGTCATGGTGAAAATAGTGATCCGCTTGTGCTGATTCGTGAGCATCGTAAAGCAATTCAGCTCTTTATCTATACTCGTGATACACCGAATTTGTTTGCGAATACCGTGGCGATTTTAGATCGCTTAAATCTCGACGTGCAAGATGCCCGCATCATCACGGCGACGACGAATTTTTCATTGGATACTTATGTGATTCACGATCGTATGGGGACGTTGCTCACCGACCCAAACCGTGAGCAACAAGTCGTTGATGCACTGGTCAAAGGCTTAAGTCATGTTGATCAATATCCTGCACTGATGCAACGGATGATTCCACGTCGACTACGTCATTTTGAGGTAGAAAATAGTGTCGATATTCGTCTAAATCGTGCCTTAAACCAAAATATGGTGGAAATTTCCACACTGGATCAACCCGGTCTTTTGGCGAGAATTGGCGGTTTGTTTATGATGCAAGGCATTGATATTCACTCGGCTCGAATCGGAACACTGGGTGAAAAAGCAGAAGATATTTTCTTCGTTACAAAACCCGACGGTACACCACTGACAGATGAAGAGTCCGCAACTTTTGCCGAACAACTGAAAGGTGCTTTGGATGAGGCATCGAATCAAGTGACGATACAGCATTGATTTATAATCAAATTGCTTGAAAAATATTTACTTAGATGAAATTTGGAATTTGTGGTTATGAACCCTGATTTGGCTTTACTTCACCCTTACCCTTTTGAAAAATTAAATGCGCTATTTGCAAATATTCAACCTGCCAATGTGCCGTTAATTCCGCTGTCGATCGGTGAGCCAAAACATGCAGCACCTGCCTTTGTACGACAATCGATCGAAGCCAACTTTGCCCATCTTTCAACTTATCCGAATAGTAAAGGGGTACCTGAGCTTCGGCAAAGTATTGGCAATTGGTTGACCAATCGTTTCCAACTACAAAATATCGATGCAGAAACACAAATCCTGCCTGTCAGTGGTACACGTGAAGCGATTTTCTCTTTTGTGCAATCAGCGGTTGATCGCAGTAAATCGCCTTATGTCGTGATGCCAAATCCGTTTTATCAAATCTATGAGGGTGCTGCATTGCTTGCTGGCGCAACGCCTTATTTTGTCAACTGCACAGCGGACAATGATTACAAAGGCGATTTTCGTCAAGTGCCTAGCGACGTCTGGAAAAAAACCGAAATTTTATTCGTCTGCACACCGGGCAATCCGACAGGTGCTGTACTCAGTAGTGAAGATTTTCAACAGCTGATTAACCTGTCTGACGAGTATGATTTTATTATTGCGTCGGATGAGTGCTATTCGGAATTGTGGTTTGATCAAGCGCCTGTGGGCTTACTGCAAGTCTGCGCTGAAATCGGTCGTCATGATTATAAAAATTGCGTGGTCTTCCATTCGCTTTCTAAGCGTTCCAATCTTCCTGGAATGCGTTCAGGTTTTGTTGCAGGTGATGCCAAACTCCTTGCACCGTATTTGAAATATCGCACTTATCACGGTGCTGCCATGCCTGTGCAACATCAGCTGGCGTCGATCGCTGCATGGGATGATGAACAGCACGTCGAAGACAACCGCATTGCCTATCGGCAGAAATTCGCACTCTTTCAATCAGAATTAGGCGATCGCCTACCATTTAAAAAACCTGACGCAGGATTTTATTATTGGCTGCAAGTCGATGATGACGAAGCGTTCGCCAAAAAATTGCTTAGCGAGGCAAACATCAAAGTGCTTCCGGGGCGCTACTTGTCACGTGAAACTGAACAAGGCAATCCCGGTGAAAATCATGTGCGTATGGCATTGGTGGCAAGTATTGCGCAGTGTGAAGAAGTGGTAAAACGATTGAAAAAAATCATTTAAAAATAAAAATGGCGAGTCTAAAATATTCTAGACTCGCCATCACTTATACATATGACTACATCTGAAAAATTAAATCGCAGTCGCTGTATAACCCTCTTCTTTTAACACACTTTGTACTTGCTCAAGACTTAGAGCAGTTTCCACATCAACTTGTTTTGTGGTCAAATCCACCGTAACTTGTGCATTTTGATCTGCACTTGAAATCGCCTGTTTAATAGCTTTCTCACAATGTCCGCAAGTCATATTTTCTACATGTAATTTCATCTTTTTACTCCAAAGATATTCTGAATATTTGTCATGCTAAAGCTTCCCACTATGGTAAGGTCAAGCAATTAAATCTATCACACATACTTAAAACTCATTATTCAAACCATAAAACTGCATCACTTGACTTTACCATTATGGTAAAGTTGAAAATAGTGTTCAATCAATTCAAGAATGGTGCTCAACCATGAATCAACAAGCCATGAATCAACAACAAAAAGCGCTGAACTTTGATGTCGAAGGCATGAGCTGTGCTTCATGTGTAGGTCGTGTCGAGCGAGCAATTGCCAAAGTGGATGGTGTTAAGAGCGTCAGTGTCAATCTCGCCACCGAGCGTGCCTCAGTACAAATTAACGATGCGACTACTGATGCCGAATTAAGCACATCAATCACCCAAGCCATCGAAAAAGCAGGCTATCAAGCGACCTTACATCAAGATGCACAACAAGTGAATGTATCAGTACAAGATGATGTGCATAGCGTATTGCGTATCGACGGCATGAGTTGTGCATCCTGTGTTGGACGAGTTGAACGTGCATTACAAAAATTAGATGGTGTCACTGATGCCACTGTCAACCTTGCGACGGAAATGGCAAACATTCATCACACTTCAATGGTTAATACAGATCAACTAATAGCTCAAGTCGAACAGGCTGGCTACCAAGCGACTGTTGTACAACAGCAAAGCGAGTCATTAAATAATACAACACAAGCACCTCAAAAAAATTATAGCGAGCGTCGTCAGCTTGAAGCTGATGAATTATTTAAAAAGTTAATTGTGGCAATCGTCTTAGCGTTACCTGTATTTGTATTGGAAATGGGAAGCCATTTTATTCCTACTTTGCATCATTGGATCGCATCGAATATCGGCATGCAAAATAGCTGGTATCTGCAATTTATCCTTGCCACTTTGGTATTGATTTTTTCAGGTCGGCAGTTTTATACGCACGGTATTCCTGCATTGTTTCGTGGTGCACCCGATATGAATACGTTGGTCGCCATAGGTTCTTTGGCGGCATATAGTTATTCCATCGTTGCGACTTTCCTGCCAGAGCTTCTGCTTGAATCGAATCTTGCTGTGTACTATGAATCCGTCGTGGTGATCATCGTTTTGATTCTTTTAGGTCGTTATCTGGAAGCCAAAGCCAAAGGTCAAACCTCGCAAGCCATTGAAAAACTGATGCAATTGCAACCGAAAGTGGCGCATGTCAAACGTGATGGCCAATTTATTGATGTCGATATTAATAGCATACAAAGTAATGACATTATAATGATTAAGCCTTCAGAAAGCGTGCCTTTTGATGGTGTGGTGATTGAAGGTCAAAGCTATATTGATGAGTCGATGATTACTGGTGAATCAATGGCAGTGCAAAAGGCTATTGATGATCAAGTCATTGGTGGTACGCTGAATCAGCAAGGTCAAATTATTGTGCAAGTCCGTGCTGTGGGCGGTGATACCACTTTAGCCAAAATCATTCAATTAGTGGAGAATGCACAGTCGAGTAAATTACCAATTCAAAATCTGGTCGATAAAATCACCATGTGGTTTGTGCCGACCATTCTCGTGATCGCTGTACTGACCTTTTTTGCATGGATGCTATTTTCTGAGCAAGGGTTAAGTTTTGCGCTAATCAATGCGGTGTCGGTGCTGATCATCGCCTGCCCTTGTGCGATGGGCTTGGCCACACCGATGTCGATCATGGTCGGTACAGGTCGTGCAGCCGAATTGGGTATTTTGTTCAGAGATGTGCATGCCTTGCAGTCGGCGAAGGATATTCAAGCAATTGCTTTTGATAAAACAGGTACACTAACTAATGGTCATCCGATTTTAACGGATTTACTTTTAGCGACAGACATAGAAGACAATATTGACGTTGACCTAATTCGACAATACGCTGCCTCACTTGAGTCTGCGTCAGAGCATCCAATTGCCAAAGCTATTGTTGACGATGCGAAAGTACGTGGATTAGCTTTATTACCAATCACTGACTTTCAGGCACATGTTGGTTTAGGTGTACAAGCACAGATTGATGGCAAAACGATACGGATTGGCTCGGGCACGTGGATGAAGCAATTGGGCTTTTCATCCACTGCATTACAGCCTTATTTTGAAGAATTGACCAGTGAGGCGAAAACTACATTTTACCTCAGTGTCGATGAGCAAATCCTTGCGGTGATCGCCGTTGCTGATGAAGCCAAAGCTGATGCTCAATCTGCAATTCATGCTTTACATCAAGATCAATTCCATGTGGCGATGGTCAGTGGCGATCAACAGAAAACTGCCGAAGCGATTGCAGAATCTCTCGGTGTCGATCAAGTCATTGCCAATGTCAAACCTGCGCAAAAGGTTGAAGCCATTAGCGCATTACAAGGCAAATATGGCAAAGTCGCCTTTGTCGGTGATGGCATCAATGATGCCCCTGCACTTGCCCATGCCGACCTTGGCATTGCGATGGGCACAGGTACAGATATTGCGATTGAAACCGCCGATGTGGTGCTCATGAATGGACATGTGAGTAGTGTGGTGGATTGTATTGCGCTATCTCGTGCTACGATTAGCAATATTCAGCAGAATCTATTTTGGGCATTTATTTATAATGTGGCGTTAATTCCAGTTGCAGCGGGTGTGCTCTACCCGTTGAATGGCATGCTACTTTCACCGATGTTTGCCGCTTTTGCGATGGCGTTATCCTCAGTTTTTGTAGTAACTAATGCTCTACGCCTTAAACGCTTTCAATCAATCAGTGTAAAAAATTAGCCTAATAGGACTTAATCTATGAATATCAGCCAAGCCGCCAAACAGACAGGCATCTCCGCCAAGATGATCCGCTACTACGAGGAAATTAACTTGATTCCAAATGTCTTGCGCACTGATGCAGGCTATCGGGTGTTTAATGCACATGATATTGAGCGATTACGGTTTATCCATCAATCACGCAATTTGGGCTTTAGTCTTGAGCAAATCAAACTACTGCTTCAGTTGCAAAATAATTCTGAGCGTAACAGTGCCGATGTCAAAGCATTGGCACAGCACCATGTCGATGAGTTAGAAAGTAAAATTGCTCAGATGCAACAACTGGTCATGCACCTACGAAGCATCATCAAAAAATGTCAGGGCAATGATCAACCTGAATGTGCCATTCTCGATGCTATAAAAGCAAAATAAATCAAGGAGCAACGATGAAATTTGCCTACACAGATGGTTTTTCGTGATTCTCTTCAGCCTCTTGATCTTTATTTAACGAAATCCCCTTCCCACAATGCGGACAGACCGAATGCGTATCATGCAAAGCCTCTCGCTCTCTTATTAATTGAATAATCACGTCATTCATCTGCTCCTGCGGTAGTCCGACACGCTGACGCAGTTTTTCCAATTCGTCTTGATCAGTCAAAATATTTAAACCTTGCTGATGCAATAGCTGACGAAATTCAAGCTCTAGTCGTTGATTACGTTGATTCAGCTCATTTGCCAAGCCCGATGCCAAAATGCCCGCAGGCAACGCCGCAATACCCACACCTAAAATGGTGATGAGTGCACCTAAAAATTTCCCAACCGTGGTCACTGGTGTCACATCGCCATAACCCACGGTAGTCAACGTTACCACTGCCCACCACATTGATTTTGGAATCGAGCTAAATGCTTCAGGTTGTGCTTTATTTTCAACGATATAAATCCCTGATGCGGTCATTACAATCATAATGACCAAGATAAAAATCACCGCTTGAAATGAACCACGCTCACGCTGAATCACACGCAGAAGAATCTGTAATGACACAAAATAACGAGTCAGTTTTAACAATCGAAGTAAGCGTAAAATTCGCAGTACGCGCAAGTCGATATGTACGAAGAAATTGAGGAATGCAGGTAAGATCGCCAAAAGATCAATAATCGCACCACCACTTTTCATCCATTGCCACCGCATCGCCCACGGTGAGCGACTTTGATCCTGCTCTGCCACACTCCAAATCCGTAGCAAATACTCTATAGTAAAGACAACTATGGAAATCGTTTCAAAATGATTGAACCAAAACTGATATGTTTTATATAGTGGTTGTACCGATTCTAAAATCACTGCACCGACATTAGCAACGATCAGTACAATCAAAAAATAGTTGATACAGGTACTGATCACGCTCCGATAATTATCATCATGTAGATTCAGAAAAACCCAACGACGTAAGCTTAAAAATGTGGCCATTATTCACTTAAATTGAAGTATGCGGTGTATACAGTGTAAACAAATCAATTGATAATGCAAAAATCATCGTGTTTTTTAACGCATTTTTCAAATTATTCTATCGGTTATGTGCGTAAAGAATTAAAAAACAACTTTCCAAAATAAACGGATGGATTGCCCACGATCATGCGGGAATGAAGAAATATATTCATAGCCTACAGACTGATTTTTATTCAGGTTAAACGCCATACCATAACCTAATGAAATGGATAAATCCGACATCGTGACTTGGCTAGCTTGAGCTTGACGATATTTATTGCTCAGTTCGTCCATGCTGTATAACGTGTTGTTATATATGCGTATATCTCGATCTTCATAAAAAGCATTATCTAACCGACTTTCTTCGACCATCGGCTGATCTTCACCGTAGTGACGTGACGTCTGATCAATTGAAAATGGATTGTGATTCAATAAAGGTTCTAAATCAGAAAATGTTGTTTGTAATGTTGGTTGTAATATTGTCTGCTGTGTAGCAATCGGTGCGAAAAACTGAGGCACACTCTCAGCCTTAACCACTACCACCGATGCTATGAAAACGGTTAAAAAGCTAATGGCAAAATATAAAACATGCTTAAAGTAGGAGAAGCAATCCATCGCTATCAATTAACGCTCCATTTTATTGATAAGTTTCACCTTTATGCTTTAGCCAACCACCTACATGCTGACCTTGTGGATCATGGTGTGTCCAATGAATCACACCACCCTTTTGGTTATATTCATATTCACCAAAAAACTCCACATCATCGCCCTTTTCGAGATTTTCAATACGAGGGGCAAGATCAATATTGTGCGCAACCAACACCGTTTGCGCATTACCAATATCGAGAATAAATCGCTGATGCCGTGAGCCTTTATTATCGTCAGGAAGTACCGCAACTACCGTACCTACTGCCTGCACTTGTACGTCATTTAATTGCTGATCGTATGCGTTTTGAATCGTCGATGCCCCTTCTGATCGCTGTTGAGCCTCTGACTGATCAGCTCGATTTTCCTGTGGCGTTTGCTCTATGGCAGATTTGATATTGCCATGTTTTGATGTTTTTTCATCTTGATTAAAAAATTGATTAGCAGCAAAAATGGCAATGATAATCGCCGTGAGCACGCCTGCATTCAATTTGTTTTTTGCATTTTTCAAACTCTACTCCAACCGTAAAACAAAACCATTTGATTACATTATCTTATCACTGATGCTTTGGATTACCCGAAGATTATTCCTCATAAACGCACTAAATCTGATAAAAATGTGAATAATCACATATTTCTACTTTCTATCTTGGAAAGATTGCAATAAATTATGCGATATCGACACTTTTTGAATATTGAAGATGAAAAAATTAATCCTTGCATTTGCAATCACGAGCCTTGCTTTAACTGCATGTTCAAAGCCTGAAAATAAATCAAATACCGAACAAAGTGCGCAGAATCCCGACCCCGCACATACCGCTGAAAACGCTCTCGATTGGCATGGCAAATATACAGGGACTTTACCTTGTGCTGACTGTAATGGTATCGAAACGGCAATACAGCTCAATGAAAATAAATCCTACGAAATCAACGAAACCTATCTAGGCAAAGGTCAAGGCAAAGGACAGAATTTCGTAGAGAAAGGTTCGTTTAATTTTGATAATAGCAACTCTTCCATTATCGTTTTAGATCAAAAGGCTGATGGTCGTAAATACTTTGTTGCCGAAAATCAACTCTATGCACTAGATAGCTTTGGTGAGAAAATCACAGGTGATTTTGAAGAAATGTATATCTTGAAAAAAGAAGCCTCTTAAAAGCGGTAAGTTTTATATGACAATTATTGCTAAACGAAGAGTTTAAGCTGATTCGATGCCCACCGATCAAATATGTCGGTGGGCTACATTACTTCGATTCTGTTAGGCTTTAAGCAAAGTCATCAAACTGGTATTGCCTCCCACCGCAGCAGTATTGTTACTTATGGCTCGTTCTATCAACAATCGCTCTAGCGGAATCGGCTCGTCTTGATCCAAATGACTAATGCTAATCACTGCACCTGATCGAGCTGCAATAGTCTGCTGAAGCTTGGCAAGATTTTCCACTGAGCCATGATGTAGCACCGCATCAAATTCATCAGTTTCAATCTTTTCAATGATTTGGATTTGACTCAATACCTCTTTTGGCAAGCTACTCTGATATTTGCTAAGAAAATCATTGCCTTTCAGCATCAATGCTTTTGCACCAACATAAAATATTGCCAACAATTGTTGCAACTGACTGCGTGGATGATCTGCAATCGATAACACACCATTTCGAGGCAAAGTCACATATTGATTGCGCTCTCCAGTCGGTCCAGGCAAATCATAAATCATGCCATGTCCAATGATTGGCATCTCTTGTATCGCATCAGGCAAATGTTGTTCCGCCCAAGTTTTTAAGCTGTGGTAGGTGGCACTTTCAATCTTGCTTTGATCCTGTTTCGACTCGGTGGCAAATGGTACTTCAGGCATATTGTCTGCGCTGTGCGCCATCAAGCGGTAAATATAGAGTGGCCCACCTGCTTTTGGCCCTGTTCCTGACAAACCCTCACCGCCAAAAGGTTGTACACCAACCACCGCACCGACGATATTGCGGTTGATGTATAGGTTGCCAACTTCCGCAGCTTGCTTGACATTATTCATGGTTTGATCAATTCGGGTATGTAAGCCCATGGTCAAACCATAACCTTTATGATTAATGCGTTGTAATAAGTCATTTAAGCCATTATTTTTATAACGAATCATGTGTAACACGGGTCCAAAGATTTCCTTTTCCAAATCATCCAAATTTGGCAACTCAATCAAGGTTGGTGCAACAAAAGTACCGCCATCCATAACCTGTTGACTAATCTCATCATCACGCATCAGTTGATGCACTGGATAACCTTTGGATTTCATTTTTTCGATATGATCATCAATGACTTGCTTAGCTTCACGATCAATCACAGGCCCAATATCCGTTTTTAACAAGGCAGGATTACCAACGCTGAGTTGTTGCATTGCGCCTTTGAGCATGGTCATTACCGACTTGACGCTATCCTCTTGCACACACAAGATACGCAACGCCGAACAACGTTGCCCCGCACTGTCAAATGCAGAACTGAGGACGTCTATCACGACTTGCTCGGTGAGTGCGGTGGAATCAACGATCATGGCGTTTTGACCACCAGTTTCGGCGATGACAGGAATCGGACGACCTGCTGGCGATAAGCGTTTCGACACGGTTTTTTGCAATATTCTCGCCACTTCGGTCGAGCCAGTAAACATGATGCCTTGAATACGATCATCTTGACTGAGTGCTGCACCCACAGTATTCCCCTGACCAGGAAGCATTTGTACCACGGCATGCGGAATGCCTGCTTCCCAAAGCAATTGGACTGCTTGCGATGCAATTAATGGGGTTTGCTCGGCAGGTTTGGCGATTACGCAGTTGCCACAGACCAGTGCTGCAGCGATCTGACCGATAAAAATCGCCAAGGGGAAATTCCAAGGACTGATGCACAGCACCGTACCAAGTGGTTTAATTTGCGCATTTGCAGGTAATTGTTCAACTTGGGCCGCATAATAACGTAAGAAATCAACCGCTTCTCGTACTTCAGAAATGGCATTGGCGTAAGTTTTACCACTTTCACGACACAGCAAGACCATTAAAGATTGCATGTTTGATTCGAGCAGATCGGCAGCTTTTTTTAAATAATTCGCCCGATCAACTGTTGAGGTATTTGCCCAGTCATCTTGTGCGTTAACAGCATTGGCTAAAGCACGTTCCACGTCATCCATATTCGCTTCATTGACATAACCAACCACTTGGCTGGTTAGTGCAGGATTGGTCACGGCAATTGCATCATCCTTGGAAAAATGACGCGTTTCCCCGCCAAGTATCGGCGCACTTTGATATTTTCCATCATGAAAAGCCTGTGCCATTTGGTTTAAATCAAACAAGACTTGATCATCATTTAGATCGAATCCTGTGGAATTTTGACGAAATGGATATAAATCCTGCGGCAATGGAATCGATGGATGTTTTAGACCCAATTCACCGTTTTTTTGGGCTGAATTTTCTATGGTATGAATCGGTGGTTCAATTAAATCTTCAATTTTCAAGGACTTATCTGCAATCCGATTGACAAATGAAGTATTCGCACCATTTTCTAATAATCGACGCACGAGATAGGCAAGTAAAGTTTCATGATTGCCCACTGGTGCGTAGATACGACATGGAATGCCGAGTTTATTATCTTCTTTTGCACCAACGACTTGCTCGTATAATGGCTCGCCCATGCCGTGTAGACATTGAAATTCGTACTGCCCTGCATAATATTTTTCAGGATCAGCCAAGTAGTATATCGTTGCTAAAGATTGCGCATTATGTGTGGCAAACTGTGGATAGACCTCATCTGGATATTGTAGTAATTTTTTTGCACAGGCGATATAGGATAAGTCAGTATGCACTTTGCGCGTGAACACAGGATAATCAGGCATGCCGTCGATTTGGGCTTTTTTAATTTCACTGTCCCAATATGCGCCTTTGACCAATCGAATCGACAGACGTTTGCCACTGCGTTTTGCGAGATCAACCACATAATCAATCGCAATAAAGGCACGCTTTTGATAGGCTTGAATGACAAAACCAATGCCGTTCCAATCCGCTAATTCAGGCTCGAAACACAATCTTTCTAAAATTTCCAGTGAGATTTCTAGTCGTTCAGACTCTTCTGCATCAATGGTCAACCCGATATCATAAGATTTGGCTAGACGTGCTAACTCCAAAACAGTATCGTACAACTCCTCATGTACACGCTCGATTTGTGAACGTTGATAGCGTGGATGCAGTGCGGAAAGTTTGATCGAAATCCCTGCACCCTCATACACACCTTGACCTTTGGACGCTTTGCCAATGCCATGGATCGCTTGCACATAATCATCAAAGTAACGCTTGGCATCGTGTGCCGTCAGTGCCGCTTCACCGAGCATATCGTATGAATATCGAAAGCCTTTACGCTCCAAGGGCTTCGCTCGACCCAATGCCTCTTGGATGGTTTCACCTGTGACAAACTGCTCGCCCATCATGTGCATCGCCGCATCGACAGATTTACGGATAATGCCTCGACCACCACGTTCGATCAGTCTGGTTAAAATACTAGACAAACTGGTTTCCTTGGGGGTTTCCATCAGCTTGCCCGTTAGCATCAAGCCCCAAGCCGCAGCGTTAACAAAGACAATACTGCTATGTCCGACGTGGTCTTTCCAGTTGCCTTGATTGATCTTGTCACGGATTAATTGATCCCGTGTGTCCGAATCAGGAATCCGCAAGAGTGCCTCCGCCAAACACATCAGCGCGACGCCTTCTTGTGATGACAAAGAAAACTCTTGCAATAGACCTTGTACAATGCCCGCCTTACCAGCCGAGCGTTTGCGCTCACGTAAATGTGTTGCTAATTTGAATGCTAAATTTTGGATATCTTCATTTAAATTATTTGGTATCGAAGCTTCGCCCATCAACTCACTGACGACTTTAGGCTCCGTCTTGCGCCAAGCTTGATTGAGAGCATCTGCATAGGGATGATTGTCTTTAAAAACGGTGAGATCTTGAACCTGGTGCTTGTTTTGATAAGCTGACGAGTTATTTTCTTTAGTGTCATTGCGCTTAAAATCATCGTTTGTTGGTGTTTGCTTAGAAGTGTCCATCATAAATTGCTTCAATTCCAAATCTGTGTCGGTGATAAAAATACAATTAATTAACTTAGACTGAATCACTTGGGATGAAATTGCAAATAAACCGCTCTTTCATTCATTAAACTTAATTTATTTCAAAGTAAACCATACATTCCTTTTACTGACTTTATACATAGAATAAATCTTTTAAGTTTTTCTCTAAACTTTTATCGATGCATAAAAAAACTCGCTCAATTGAGCGAGTTCTTTTTAAAATCAACTTCGTGATTACTCATGAATGAGTATTAACCACCGAATTGACCCATAGTGTTCGCAGTACCGCCAGCTTTCAGTGCGTTATCACCAGAGAAGATTTCTTTGTGATCATCACCGATGTCTGAACCAGCCATTGCTTGGTGTTTCACACATGCGATACCACCACGAATTTCTTTACGTTGAACACCAGCAACATAAGCCAACATGCCTTCGTCACCGAAGTAACCTTTCGCAAGCTCATGCGTAGACAACGCAGCAGTGTGGTAAGTCGGAAGTGTAATCAAGTGATGGAATACACCCGCTTCACGAGCAGCATCAGCTTGGAATGTACGGATTTTCTCATCAGCATCTTTAGACAATTCAGAGTCGTCGTATTCAGCACTCATCAACTTCGAACGGTCGTAACCAGATACGTCTTTACCTTCTGAAACCCAACGGTCATAAGTTTGTTGACGGAAGTTCAAAGTCCAGTTGAAAGATGGAGAGTTGTTATAAACAAGTTTCGCATCTGGAACTTGTGCTTTCACGCCATCAACGAATGCTTTGATTGCAGCAACGTCTGGAGTTGGCGTTTCGATCCAGATCATGTCTGCACCGTTTTGCAAGCTCGTTACACAGTCAAGTACAACGCGGTCATGTTGCGTGCCTTCACGGAACTGATAAAGACCAGAAGCAAGACGTGTAGGACGGTGAAGTTTACCATCACGCTTGATCAAGATTTCGTCTTCTTGAGCGTCAGCGATGTCAATTTCATTGGTATCCAAGTAGCTGATATATTGAGAAGCCAAGTCGCCTTTCTCTTTAGATACTGGGATTTTTTGCGTCAAGTCAGCGCCTTCAGAGTCAGTACGTGCAACGATAATACCATCGTCAACACCAAGCTCTAAGAATGCATAACGAACCGCATTGATTTTCGCCAAGAAATCTTCGTGTGGCACAGTGACTTTACCAGCTTGGTGACCACATTGTTTTGCGTCAGATACTTGGTTTTCGATTTGGATTGCAGCAGCACCCGCTTCGATCATTTGCTTAGTCAACAAATAAGTCGCTTCTTCGTTACCGAAACCAGCGTCGATGTCCGCAATGATTGGAACAACGTGAGTTTCGAAGTTGTCGATTTGCGCTTCAATTTCTTTTGCTTTAGCAGCATCACCCGCTTCTTCAGCTTTTTGCAATGCACGGAACAAATCGTTCAATTCTTTGGCATCAGCTTGACGCAAGAATGTGTAGATTTCTTCGATCAATTTTGGCACAGAAGTTTTTTCGTGCATAGATTGGTCAGGAAGTGGACCGAATTCTGAACGAAGTGCAGCAACCATCCAACCAGAAAGGTAGATATAACGCTTGCTAGTCGTACCGAAGTATTTTTTGTTCGCGATCATTTTTTGTTGCGCGATAAAACCGTGCCAGCAACCCAAAGATTGAGTGTACTTGCTGCTATCAGCATCGTATTCAGCCATATCTTTACGCATAATTGCTGCTGTATATTTCGCAATGTCCAAACCAGTTTTGAAACGGTTTTGAACAGCCATACGAGCTGCATCTTCTGGACGGATAGCACCCCAAGTGCCACCTAGTTTATTTTTAACACCACGTACGTGCTCTAAAGCTGATTGGTAAGTCATGATCTATTCCTGCATTTCATATTAGGAGTATCAATTCAAGTCGTCAGTTGGATACAATCGCATTTAATCACAAGACCAAACCGAATGGATAAAACTCGAGCGACTTTATTAATGGCTGACAGCATAGTCTGACTGCCTAGATTAATCCAATATTCTAGGATGATTTTCGGTATTTATTTTATAAATGTTATGTAATTATCACAGTGATAATTCACACCCAATTTATATACATCTGTTTTATTTGAATTATTTTTCCAATTTTAAAGGCTGATTTGGGTCTTAAGATGGATAATCGTCTAAATATTCTTGTTACGACTTATGTCTAAACTGATCAAATTTCATCGGATTTTTTGTACAACCATTTCTTGAGCAAATATCATCATATTTTTATGCATAAAATTGCAGAATTTTCAAAAATGAATTGTCTTGCTTAAGCTGGAAAAATTCATTTCTGTTAAAAGGCAACAGACCGAAAGCGTACAAGTTGCTATACGAGCGAGGATAACGTTGCCCTAGGATTTATAACGCTCTAACTATAATCGCTAAAAGTGACATACAAACATCATATTTTATGGCATAATTTCTAAAATTTTCAAAAGTTATTACTGGTATTTATTAAATGAATCTTGAGCGTGTCGATCTCAATTTACTGATTTACTTAGACGTCTTATTGCGTGAAAAAAATGTGACACGTGCTGCCGAGCAACTCGGTGTTACCCAACCTGCGATGAGTAATATTCTGCGTCGTTTGCGTACTTTATTCAATGATCCTTTATTAATTCGTTCTTCAGAAGGCATGACACCGACTGAACGTGCATTAGAACTACAACCACGTATTCGTGATGCGCTGTCCGATCTGTCGATGATTTTGGAGCCTCGTACTGAGTTTCGCCCCTATACTTCGAATCGTGTGTTTCGCATCATGACTTCGGACTATGCCGAAGCCACGCTTGTGCCACGCTTAATTAAAGCATTACGATCTGAAGCACCGAATGTTGTTTTAGACTTCCTCACGCCAAGTGATGTGTCTTATCGAGATATGGAACAAGGTAAAGTTGATCTTGCCATTAACCGCTTCAATGAGATTCCGCAAAGTTTCCACCAAGTCTTAGTTTGGCGTGATAGTTTTAGCTGTCTACTGAATGATAAGCACCCTGCCAATACACATCTCAATCTAAAGACCTATTTGGATGCACAGCATATTTGGGTATCTAAAACAGGTATGGGCGTTGGCTTTGGTGTGAATCCTGAAAAACAAGCTGGACTTGGTTGGATTGATCAGGCTTTAGAACGAATTGGTCAAAAGCGTAAAATTTCAGTATTTACTCGCCACTATCAAATGCCTGCGCTACTTGCACAGAATGTTGATTTGATTGCGACTTTGCCGACACGTATTGCTCGCTTACAAGCTAATAATTCTCGATTAATGATTAAAGATCCGCCGTTTTATATTCCTGAGTTTGAGTTGAAAATGGCATGGTGTCCATTATTACACCATCATCCTGCGCATCGTTGGTTACGTCAACTGATCCTGTTTGTCGCACGTCAGATGGTTGAAGAAGAACATCGTGAATTTATTGCTAATAGCAATACGCCGTCACAACCCTTTTCGAACTACTGATTTTAAAAATAAGGTTAAACTAAATCGTCAGTCCATACTGGCGATTTTTTTGTTTTTGTAGACACAAATCGATAAATGTTGCTCACATACCGCTTTGATCGTAAATACAGTATAATGCTCGGACTATACTACTGAAAATCAATACGATTCTATTTAATGATCAAAGCAATTTAACTTTGTTGCGCACAGGTGCCCCGTGAGTTTATTTCAAAATGTCGTTGTCATTCTTATGCTCATCACTGCGGCAGGCTTTCTTTCCCTATCAGAAATTGCCCTTGCTGGTGCACGAAAAATCAAATTGAAACTACTCGCCGAAGCTGGTGAAGAACGTGCTTTAAAAGTTTTAAAATTACAAGACAACTCAGCTGACTTCTTTGCTGCATCACAGATTGGATTAAATGCCATAGCAATCCTTGGCGGTATCTTGGGTGAGGCGGCATTCCGACCTTATATCATAGATTTTGTCACACGATTCTATGATGGCCAAGGCGCAGAAACCATCGGCTTCGTCCTGTCGTTTACCTTTGTCACGTCGTTATTCATTTTATTTGCCGATCTAATGCCAAAACGCATGGCGATGATTGCCCCTGAAAAAATCGCCATCAGTGTCATCAACCCAATTACCCTTTTCATTAAAGTGTGCCGTCCATTGGCATGGGTAATCAATGCGATTGCCAACTTGCTGTTTCGCTTATTTAAAATTAATACCACGCGTGAAGACAACATTACGTTTGATGATATTTCAGCGGTGATTGACTCGGGTGCGCAAGCGGGTGTGCTCTTACAACAAGAGCATCATTTTATTGAAAATGTGTTTGAGCTCGAAGAACGCACTGTCCCATCAAGCATGACCACGCGTGAAGATGTGGTATTTTTCACCTTAAAAGAGTCTGAACAAAGCATTCGTCAGAAGATTGCAGAATTTCCATATTCAAAATTCTTGGTCTGTAATGAGCATATTGATCAAGTGATTGGCTATGTTGACACCAAGGATATTTTGGTCAAAATCATGAATAATCAATCGTTTATTCAGCTCAATGAATCAACCATTCGTAATGTCTTGATTATCCCTGACACACTCACCTTATCTGAGCTTTTAGACCGTTTCCGCTCGACTAAAGAGAAATTTGCCGTGGTCATTAATGAGTACGCACGTGTGGTTGGTGTCATTACATTGTCAGACATTATGATCACGGTGATGGGTGACTGGGTTGCACCACTTGAAGAAGAACAGCAAATCATTAAACGTGATGAAAACTCATGGCTCATCGACGGCACAACACCGATTGAAGATGTCAAACACGCTTTATCTATCGAGGATTTTCCTGAATGGGACAACTACGAAACCATTGCAGGTTTTATCATGTATAAGCTTCGCAAAATCCCTCGCCCTGCCGATGCAGTAGAACACGAAGGTTACAAATTCGAAGTCGTGGATATTGATCATTATAAAATTGACCAATTATTGGTGACCCGCATGACGGTAGATAAAACTTCGGAACAGAATGCTGAATAAAACTGAGATTGGTTTAAAACAACTATTTTCCCTAAAATTAAACTGTCGCTTGCCCACTCAGCAATAACAATTGTTTCTCAATCGCCAACCAATCTTGTGCGACTTCGCTAATAATCTCTAAACGGTTATCTAGTGCAGCTTTACTGTCAACATCAACCTGAAAGTTCGTTGCAATCGCATTGATATCAATCCAACCATCAATCGTATGCAACTTGGCTTTAATCCGCACAAAACCTTGAATAGCTTGCAATACCTGAATCAACGCATCTGCATCAAACTGCCATGATTTTGGCATATGCCACCCCGCCACAAAAAATCCCTGCTGTTCACTCGAATAATGATAAGGCAAAGTCTTTGGTGCGCTTTGATGATTCTTTGAGTTTTCAATTGTTGAATGAGTGAATGGCTGTTGGCTAAGCAATGGCTGTTTTTTTATTTGCTGTGGAATGCGAGATTGATCTATTTCTTGAAGTGAAATTTTCCCATGATCGAGTCGTTGCCACTGCTTGGGTGGAAATTGATAACTGTCTTGTAATTGTTTGAGTTGCTGCTGATCATCAGCATTCATCTCTGATTGATAAGACACCAGTACACTATCCGCAACATCAAGTTGTTGCAGAAAAATCTCATGTTTCTGCCAAAGCTGTTCATGTAGTCGATGACCATCAATCACTGTAATCACTTGACGAATATTCAAGCTGGTTTGCCAATGCGATTCACTGAGTTGATCAATCAATCCTTTAGGATGACCAAGCCCTGTCGGTTCAATAAACAATCGGGTCGGTTTAAACTCTGATAATATCCGTGCTAAAGCAATCTGCATTGGAAGCTGTGAAGTACAACACAGACAACCACCGAGTACCTCTTTCACCGCAATGCCTTGATGCGCTGCAATCCAAGCTTGATCGACACCGATCTCACCGAATTCATTCATCAGCACAGCCCATACTTGATTTTCAGGTTTTTGCGTAAGTAAATGGCGTAAAACTGTGGTTTTCCCTGCACCGAGAAAACCTGTAATGATATGTGTGGGAACGGCTTGGATGATATTCATATAAGAACTTCTAAAAACTACCTACATAGGCAAATTAGAATAGATTATTCACTTACAGATGAATCAAGTAACGGTTTTAACACCTCTTGATACAGCTTAAAATTTTGCTCATCAAAACAAACAAATAAAATACATTGTACACGTTTCAAAGTGCTTAACCGTGATTGCAGAACTTCATACACTTTTTGCACAGCAAGTTCTTTGGGAAAACCATAAACACCTGTACTAATATTTGGAAAAGCGATCCGTTCACATTTCAACTTTTCCGCTTGATCTAGACAGTTGTGATAGCATTGCTTGAGTAGTTTTTCTTCATGATTTTGACCGCCTTGCCAGATCGGTCCTACAGTATGAATGATAAAGTTTGCGGATAGTTTCCCTGCAATCGTCACAACCGCTTGCCCTGTACGACAACCACCCTGTTCAGCGCGGATCATTTTGCATTCTTCAAGAATCTGAGCACCACCTGCACGATGAATTGCGCCATCCACCCCACCACCACCGAGCAATGATGAATTGGCTGCATTAACAATCGCATCTGCGCTCATCTTAGTAATATCACCGAGAACGACTTCAACTGTGGGCATAACTTTTCCTTAGAACAAGATTAAAAATGATTCAATTGATTAGATTATTTAGTGAAGACGTCAAATTAAAACAGCTACTTTTGTTCTTTATTAAAGAAAAATTCACCCATACCTGCGATAAATCCACCCAAACCAACGCCAAGCAAGCCATAACCCAAAATACTACTCATGTCATAATACAGTTGTACAGCACCTGCGAAGCTCAGTAGACCTGCTATCAGCAACAATAAAACAAACAACCACGGACGTGTTTTTTGATCACTCATTGAAATCTTTACATGTTGAAAATCGACAGTCACATTGTACACGTATCATTACATAAATTCATGTATTTCGTGCAAACTTAACTTGAGCACAATCTACAAATATGATAAATATTACCAGTACTTACAGTAACTCATTAAGGATTTCTCATGGCTTTCGAATTACCTGCATTACCATATGCTTATGACGCATTAGAACCACATATTGATAGCACGACGATGGAAATTCACCATACCAAACACCACCAAACTTATATCAACAATATCAATGGTGGCATTGAAGGTACAGAGTGGGAAAAACTATCTGTGGAAGAACTGGTTTCTCGTGTAAATGATGTCCCTGCTGATCTTAAAGGCAATGTGACCAACAACGCTGGTGGTCACGCCAATCACAGTCTATTTTGGACTGTAATGTCTCCTAACGGTGGTGGTAACCCTACTGGCGCAATTGCTGGTGAAATCGACAATGCATTTGGTAGCTTTGACGCGTTCAAAGAAGCATTCATCAAAGCTGCGTTAACTCGTTTTGGTTCAGGTTGGGCTTGGTTGTCTGTCACTCCTGAGAAAAAATTGGTTGTCGAAAGCTCTGCTAACCAAGATAGCCCATTGATGCACGGCAACACACCTGTACTTGGTCTTGACGTTTGGGAACATGCTTACTACTTGAAGTACCAAAACCGTCGTCCAGATTACATCGCAGCATTCTTCAATGTTGTAAACTGGGACGAAGTAAATCGTCGCTATGCAGAAGCAACTAAATAAGTATTTATTTTTATTAGAGTAGTAATTTACTCTAAGCGAAAGTAATAAAAACAGCCATTTAATACGTTTAAATGGCTTTTTTTTGCTTTGGGAATTATGCAATGTATCTGTATCTGCGCTCTCGTTAAGAATCAGTTAAAATAGCGCAATATTTTTGACAGTTTTATTTTTAAATATGAGTGCAAATCAATCTTCTATTTCTCGGCTTTCAAGTAATAACGACACTGATCTCAATACACAACAGGTCTGGACAGCAGTCGATGACTATATCGAGGCACACCTTATTGAAGCCAATCCAATATTAGAAAAAACTTTAGAAAATACGGCACGTCAAGGCTATCCAAGCCATCTGCATATTGCGCCAAATCAAGCGAAGATGCTCACCATGCTCATAAAAATGAATGGTGCAAAGCGTATTTTAGAATTTGGGACATTTGCCGCTTATAGCACGATTGTGATGGCGCAAGCGTTACCTAAAAATGGCTATATCCTCACCATTGAAAATCGTGATACGCATCATGCCCTCGCCGTAGAAAATATCGAAAATGCGGGGTTGTCGAATATCATTGATGCACGTCATGGTCGAGCTAGTGATGTACTACAAAACTTGAGTGATGATACGACTGCCTTTGACTTTATATTTATAGATGCAGATAAACAAAGCTATCCTGAATATTTAGAACTGAGTTTAAAACTTTCTCGTTCTGGGACGATCATCATCATGGACAATGTGATTCGAGCTGCTGATATTATTGATCCTAAGAATCAAAAACCAAGTATTGTAGGATTACGGGAGTTATTTCAAGCATTAGAAAATCATCCACAAATCGCAGAATGTACTGCGATTCAAACTGTCGGTTGTAAAGGCTATGATGGGTTTGCGATCGCGATTGTGAAGTAGTAGACATTATCAACTTATGACAAAATCATTTCAAATTGTTTGTATTTTCAGCAACGTGTATAAGAAATAGATCAGCTAGTTATTTTTTAAACAAAGCCCTTGAAAGCTTGTTATGACAAAGGCTGTGAGCTTTTATACGCACAGTTATCCACACATTTTGAGGATAACTGTGATTAACTTTTCGAAGCCCTTAACGAGCAACTAGCATCGGCACTTCTGATTCTTGGAAAATTTTTAACGTGGTGCTCCCCACAAAGAATTGTTGAATCCGACTATGGCTAAATGCCCCCATAATCATCATCCCCAGCTGATGCTGTTTTTGATATTCCAATAAACTTTCGGCAATATCACCATATAGATATTGGCTCGTAACATTCAGCCCAGCATATTTTAGATACTCCGTCGGCTGTGCCAAGATACCATTTTGATCGCCAACATACACAATATGACATCCCATATCCTTGAGTAATTCACTCTGCCCTACACGCTTGAGCATGGTTTGACAGACTTGAGAATGTTCATAGGCAAAGAGGAAACTGGTCGGCGGGATAAACTGCTCACCAATGGTAAATACTGTCGATTTCGTCCCTCGAATTAAACCTTCAACATTACTTCCAACTGGCTTATTTTTTTCTGCGGCATTTTCACCAATCTTACCAATCACAGCGATATCTTCAGGTTGTAGCTCATCAAAGCTTTGTTCTAAAAATTCACCACGACGCTGAATAATGGTCGCCTCAATGTCATATTTATTTTTAATCAGTTTGGAGATGTGTTGCAGTAAATCATCGCTATATTGCTGCGCAAGCTCAAATTGCTTTTCATCAAGCTCGGTAAGTTCTTTGAGGAGCATGGCGTTACTTTCAAAGCCAATCACACCACTGATCTCACCTAAGTGGTAACTCGCAGGACGATAGTCTAAGACTTGCAATAACACTAATGGTCGCTGGGTCTTTTGAGCGACCCAAACGGCAGCTTCAGCGGTGGCATTGACGCATGGTGACGCATCAATACAGGCGACGACTCGACCCATGACATTTCCCATCTTAGACCTCGATTTTTATTCTTAATCATTTTTATACTAAGCCAAAATCTTGCCATGTAGTGCTTTTTTTTTAGACTTTATGTAACTTTTTTCAGTGTGCTAAAATTTTTACTGCGTTCATTTTATTTACTTTTTAGCTTATTAGATTCGCTTTCAAAAGCTTTACTTCTTGTTCCGCCGATCGCCAATTATCTGCGCAGGATTACCCGCAACTATTGCAAAGTCAGCAACATCTTTGGTCACCTGACTATTCATCCCAATTACCGCATGATCGCCAATACGCACACCATCAACGATTCCCACATCAGCACCAACCCATACATCACGACCAATATAAATCCCTTTGGAACTCACGGCTTGATCATAGATTGGCGCATCCATTTTCATCCCATGATTAAAGGCATACAGATGCGTATAAGCAGCAAGCCGTGCTTGATCGGCAATCTGAATCCCTGCTCGACCACCATCCAAAGTACAATGATGATTGATCGCCACCTCATTGCCGATCGTCAATGGTCCATGCAGTACGCTATCTGCTGCGACAAAGCTGTTATTGCCAATACTGATCTTACGTCCACGCTCTGCAAAGAGATGCGCTAATGGTGAAATAAAACAATTATCACCAATTTCCACATCTTCCATTTCTTGCAGATAATCTTGATAATCTTGTTGCCATGACTTTGCCCATGCAAGATGTTTATCTTTGAGTCGCCAATACAACCACGGCATATAATTCAGCCGATGCTTATGCTGTTCACGATATTTTAATAAAGGATCGGAATCTGTCATTTTATACTTCAAAATTTAAAGCTTATCTTGAATAGATAACTGCTCTCGTCCACGAGTGAGATTTTGCAAAAATGGATTAATCACTTCGATTTGATCATCCGTCATTTTCGCAGTCATCAACACACCATCCGCCAAATATTCTGTTTGAAAAGCAATATCTAACTGTGCAAGCTCATATTCAATTTTGGCCAATTCGCCAAACTCACAATGCAAACTTACAGATTGCGTGGCGACCATTTCCACTCGCTCAGCCATCTGAATCGCCTGACTTGCACAACCACCATAGGCTCGTGCTAAACCGCCTGTACCAAGCTTCACGCCCCCATACCAGCGATTGACCAAAATCAACACATTAGTCAAACTTTGTCCTTCGATCACCGCAAGGATTGGGCGCCCTGCTGTACCCGATGGCTCGCCATCATCATTAAAGCGTACATTATGTCCAATTTTCCATGCCCAGCATTGATGTGATGTACCCTGATCACGGTAATTATCTAAAAATTCTTTGACCGCTTGCTCAGAACTCACAGGCACAGCAAAGGCTTGAAAGCGACTTTTCTTCGCTTCCAAAGCTGCCTCGGTAAGCGTTGTAATGGTATCCATGTTAAGCGGTATCACCGAAAAAAATTTAAGGGGCTGTAGTAGATAAGATTAAATTTCAGTCCATTTCAACAAGACATTCAGCTGTTGTTTTGGACTACCATAGTTAAATCTAAACCTTGCGAAGCAGTGCTTCTCATCCTTAATAAACAACGGAAAGGCATTTCGGTCAATACCATTG